>Ga0207655_1000131_pt1 | contig 148173 bp, 139 predicted proteins | sample KBSM44metaG_FD_184398 | JGI IMG/M metagenome (GOLD analysis project Ga0207655, IMG submission 184398) | Miscanthus rhizosphere microbial communities from Kellogg Biological Station, Michigan, USA - KBS M4-4 metaG (SPAdes) (version 2) | ecosystem: Host-associated > Plants > Roots > Rhizosphere...
TTGTTATTCAGTTTAAAGCAAAAAAAAAGTCTTTCCATTTCTGAAAAGACTTTTTTGTCGGGGTGGCAGGATTCGAACCTTTGGTCTTCCCGATTTTCAATCGGGACGCTATCACTGTTCAATAATTTGTTGTTATTCAGTTTAAAGCAAAAAAAAAGTCTTTCCATTTCTGAAAAGACTTTTTTGTCGGGGTGGCAGGATTCGAACCTGCGGCCTCCTGCTCCCAAAGCAGGCGCGATAACCGGGCTACGCTACACCCCGAAGATGTATTTGTTGTACTGCCCGTAAGCGGATGCAAATATAGTAATAAATTTGATTTGCAAAAGAAAAAAGTGAAAATAAATAAAACTTATTTCGAGATAGTTATTTAGGATTTGTTTTGGGTGTGAATTTTTATAATAAAGTTTACATTTGCATCACTAAAAACTATACATACTATGTCAGATACAATCGAAAAAATTAAATGCCTAATTATTGGTTCTGGTCCTGCAGGATATACAGCGGCAATTTATGCTGCCAGAGCAAATATGAATCCAGTATTATATCAAGGAATGCAGCCTGGTGGTCAGTTGACTACAACTAATGAAGTAGAAAATTTTCCTGGTTATGTTGATGGAGTTACAGGACCTGAAATGATGATTCAGTTACAAGAACAAGCAAAGCGTTTTGGTGCTGATATTCGTGATGGTTGGGCTACTAAAGTTGATTTTTCAGGTGATATTCATAAAGTTTGGATTAACGATACAATCGAATTGCACTGTGAAACCGTTATTATTTCTACAGGAGCATCAGCAAAATATTTAGGATTACCATCAGAACAACATTATTTACAAATGGGAGGCGGAGTTTCTGCGTGCGCTGTTTGCGACGGATTTTTCTACCGCAATCAGGAAGTTGTAATTGTTGGAGCAGGAGATTCGGCTTGTGAAGAAGCACATTATTTATCTAAACTTTGTAAAAAAGTTACAATGTTGGTAAGAAGCGAAAAATTCAGAGCTTCTAAAATCATGGAAGACCGCGTTCGTAAAACTGAAAATATCGAGATCTTAATGAATCACGATACAGTAGAAGTTTTAGGAGACGAGAATGTTGTTCATGCAATCAAAGCAAAAAACAAAACTACAGGTGAAGTTTTTGACATTCCTGCAACAGGATTTTTCGTTGCAATTGGTCATAAACCAAACACAGATATCTTCAAGGATTATATTACGCTTGACGAAACTGGTTATATCATAAATACTCCGGGAACTTCTAATACAAACGTATCAGGTGTTTTTGTTGCAGGTGATGCTGCAGATCATGTGTACCGTCAGGCAATTACGGCTGCAGGTACAGGATGTATGGCTGCACTTGATGCCGAAAGATATTTGGCTTCTAAAGAGTAAAAATTTAGTTTCAGGTTTTCTTTGTTTAAGGTTTCAAGTTGTTGAAATGTGAAATTTGAGAAGTCTACAAATAAAAAAATCCCAATCTTTTTACGATTGGGATTTTTCTGTTTTATGCCGTTTCAATAACCTGAAACAAAGAAAACCTGAAACTTTTTCTTTATTTGATCTTCTTAAAAAGTTTTGCTTCTTCAGAGAAACGGGTTAATTGAACTGCCGGACTTCCAAAAAGAGAAAGTTCAGCTTTGTCTCCAATGGCTAATGAAACTGTAGTTTCGGCCAGAATACTTCCAACAGAATAACTTTCGGCAGTAACGTTTGCGTCTTTCAGTGTGAATTTTGTTCCTGTAAAAATTGAATTATTATCTAAACGTATAGTTGCTTTTTCTGCAATTCCTTCAATAGCAGCATTTGATTTTTGATATAAATCACATTTGAATTTTATTGCCGACACCAATGTTTTAATAGAAGCATATTTACTCAATTGTAAACTTGCATCATCAGATTTTAAATTCAATTCTGTTTTTGATTTGTCATCAGCTATTAAAGAGAATTTTTTAGCATTTACATTCAAAAACAATTTAGAAAAATCAACACTATTAAAAGTAATATCATCCAATATAACTTCCTGGATAGCATAAACTATAGCTTCATTTTTAGCAATTACTTTATTCAATGTACTAGTGTAGGTAACACGTACGCTAAGTTTTTTAAAGATTGTACTTTCTTTCGAAGTATATAAACGAAGTGTTCTGTCTCTTAAATCCATTCCAATGATATCGTGTAAATTGTCATCGGCTTCAATTTTAATTTCGTTTTTTTCTCCTTTTTCCAAATAAACTTCCAGATTGTCATCGACTTCGATAGCGTCAAAATCTCCAACTTCTTTTTGTGATACAGTTACAATTTTAGAACCTTTTATTTTTTCTCTTTTTTGAGCAAAACTTAATGTTGTAACTAATAATAATAGGATTAGGGCTGAGTGTTTTTTCATTAATTCTAGATTTGATTTTGACAAATATAAAAAAATCATCCACTTTTGATGAATGATTTCTTTTATATTTAACAGTTAAATAAAGTTTAGCCCTGGCTAATACTTCCTCCTGAACTAGCAGTTTTTTCGATTGTTTTAGGAGCATTGTTGTAATTAATGCTTCCTCCACTTGATGCACCGGCTTTCAGACTAACAATAGGGTGAACTACAAGGTCTCCACCGCTTGAAGCATCTGCCTCAATTTCATTTGCCAATAATTTACCAGCATTTACACTAGATCCGCTTGAAGCTCTGGCAATTGTTTTTAACGCTTTTCCTTCAATTGTAATAGAACTTCCGCTGCTTGTTATACATGAAATGTTGTCTGATTCTACATTTACATCCATTGTTGCGGCACTTGATGTTTCTAATTCTATATCTTGTCCCTGAATAATATTTTTACTCGCTACAGATGCAGCGCTTGAAGCCTCTATTTTATTAATAACAGGCATTTTAACAGTCACCTTTTTTTGAGAAATGTTACGGAAAGAATTGAATTTACATCTAATTACCAAAGTTCCGTTTTCAACCGTAGTTTCAATTTCTTTCTGCAAGTTATCATCAGCTTCTACAGTAATTGAGGTAGAATCGGATTGTTCGATAACTAAATCGATCGCATTGCTCACTCTGATATTTTTAAAATCTCCCTGAACAATTCTTTTTTCGGTTGTTACATTTCCACTTCCTTCAATAGTATTCATGTTTAAATTACATGAGGCAAACAATAACGCGGTTAAGGTAACAACAATTAATTTCGTAATATGAATGATTATTTTTATCATGGCTTAGTTAATTTTGATTATTACTCCGTTTTTATCAGTGGTTAATTTTCCTGATGTTTTTTTTCCGTTTAAAACTTCTTTTCCATTTATTTTAATCGATACTTCTTTTACAGTATCGTTGTTAATTATTCTGCCTTCATCGTCGTATTCATAATCATTGTCTCCGTCATTGTATTCATTTTCTTCTGCTGGACAGTTTAGACATTTAATTTTTGATCCTTCAACTTTATAGTTATAGTCTCCGCTAAAGTGTAAGTTGAAAAAATCATTATCAGAGTCGTCATAATCCTGAACCGAAGAATCTGGTTTAAACAATTGTCCTTCTGGTAAGTACAAATATACATCAACTTCCTGACCTCTAAATTTGTTTTTTACATCTGTCAAAAAGTAATTATCAAGAACTAAATGATTACCATTAATTTGATATTTATAGTTGATTTTTTCAGCTCTTTGTCTTGCATTCACAAAAGAATTTCCTCTTGCGCTTTTTTCTATTTGCAAATAAGCCGTTGCTTTATCAGTATGCAAAACATGTAAACGGACATCAGTAGAATAAATCAATTGATTGTTTGCAGAATCCTGAACAAATTCAAAATCACTATGTTGATTAAGGCTTTTAGCGTAGTAATCATTGTATCTGAATTTTACATAAAGAGTATCAGTCGCACGAGTACTTATATCTTTTTTCTCAATTGTTTTGTTGTCATAAGAAAGTTCCGTTGCTTGTTTGATTCCAATACTAATTGCAATTGCAACAGCGATAATCCAGATGGCTAACAATGTGTATTTTGTTATGTTTCCGATTGATTTTAAGTTTGGAGATAACAATTTGAAACCCAAAAGAGTCAAAAAGAAAAACGGAATTCCAATTGCAAAGAACATCAATAAACCAAATGACCAGATAGGATAATCTGTAAAGTTTCCTGCGTCAACAAAGTTTTGCCAAGGAAAATCAACAAAAACATTCGTTCCTAAAGTAAAAACTCCAATCAATAATGCGATCAAAACACTAATCCCTGACATGATTAAGATTACTCCTAAAAATTTAGCAAAGATTTTAAAAACCGTCATAACAAAGTCTCCAAATGAACTACTTATTCTCTCAGCTCCCGACTTTACCTGGTTTCCCATTGCATCATAATCTGCATTTTTAAATCTGTCAGATAGTCCTTCAATCTCTTCACGAACTTTTTTCTCGATGTTCGAAATTGTAACCGGTTCACCAGTCATTTCTAATTTCTCAGAAGTTGTAATCGCTTCCGGAGTTACAACCCAAAGAACGAAATAAGCTAAAATTCCTGTTCCAAAACCTGCGAAAACAAATACTAAGAATAGGATTTTAATCCAAACAGCGTCAATTCCAAAATAATGTCCTAAACCAGTGGCAACACCACCAATCATACCTTTTTCTTTATCACGGTATAATTTTTTATGTTTTCTTGTACCGTAATCATTAAAAGATTGATTTGGTTTTTCTTCGTCCTCAATAATGTAGTCTTCAGGTTGTCCCATAACCGCAATCACTTCGTCAACGTCTTTTAAGCCTACAACATGTTTTTCGCTTTTTTGTTTTTCTGTTAATAATTCAGAAACACGCATTTCGATATCTTTAATAATTTCATCCTGACCAGACGAGTTGTTAAGTGATCGTTTTATAGCGTCAAAATAGCGTGTCAATTTTAAATATGCGTCTTCATCGATGTGAAAAAACATACCGCCTAAGTTAATATTTACTGTTTTGTTCATGACTTATTGATTTTGATTGGTGATTAGATTTACGGCGTCAGACAATTCTGTCCAGGTTCCGCTAAGTTCGTTTAAAAAAGTTTGTCCTATTTCGGTTAATCCATAATATTTTCGTGGTGGCCCGGAGGTCGATTCTTCCCAACGATAATTTAGCAAACCGTCGTTTTTCAGCCTAGTCAAAAGTGGGTAAACTGTTCCCTCAACAACTAGTAATTTTGCGTTTTTTAAAGTGTCTAATATCTCTGATGTATAAGCGTCTTTTTCTTTCAATACTGATAAGATGCAAAACTCAAGAACACCTTTGCGCATCTGTGCTTTTGTGTTTTCAATGTTCATAATTTCATTTTGTTTTTTTTAGATTGAACAATTCGTTTTTTGATTGATGATGATTGATTGATGATTGATTTCGAAACAATTCTTGTTGATTGCTTGTAAAGTTTCGACTATAACTTTTAATTTCAGTAGATTACTTTATAAAAGGAATCGTAAGCGGATATTTATACAATTCTCCGTTTGAAGCTTTTATTGAAGCATAAATCACTAAAAAGAATTCAACAAATTTTAATAATCCAAAAAGTACTACCGCCGTTGCTCCAATACTTAATAACCCAATGTTTCCCTGAAAATTAATATTTCTGATATAGAAATCGTCATTGTTAAAAACAGCTTCCATTGGAAGATTTTGAAAAATAACGGCTATAAAAATCGGAATTGCGATCAAAGCCAAAATCAAAGTATAAAGCAATAAGCTTAACTGAAAATTCAGCGTTTGTTTTCCGTGGTGATTTACAAATTCCGATTTGTCTTTGTAACTCGTCCAGATCAATATTGGAAAAATATAATTCCCAAACGGAATAATATATTGACTCAAAGTACTTAAATGTGTGAACGTTGCAGTGTTCTTTTCTGATGATGTTTCCATGATGAGTGGTGTTGTTGTTTCCATGATTAAAAGTATATAGTAATTTCTTATACAAATATATGGCTAAAAGACAGTATCTTGTTTTGCATAGTACTAATTATTAACAAAATTTTAACAAAGTTGAAATTTAAAATTGCTCGATAATGAGCTGAAAATCATTGTTAAGCATTGATTTTATTGGCGAAACAGGAAAGTAATTACAATTTATTGTGCGTGCATAGTTTTTTTGTATTTTTACATAAAAAAATAAATATCATGGCAATTTCAGTTTCCAAACTCAATAAATTTGTATTATTCAAATTACCATCAGCATACATTTGCGGTGTACGCGTAAAAGCAATCGACGAAGACAGATGCGTCGTAAGCGTAAAACACAGATGGATTAATCAGAATCCTTTTAATTCGATGTACTTTGCAGTTCAGGCAATGGCAGCCGAATTAACAACAGGAGCATTAGTAATTTCTCAAATTCAGCAAAGCGGAAAAAAAATCTCAATGTTGGTTGCCAATAATAAAGGAAACTTCACCAAAAAAGCTACCGGAAGAATAACATTCATTTGTAACGACGGACATTTAATCGCCGAAGCAATCCAAAGAACAATCGCAACAGGCGAGGGACAAACTTTCTGGATGAAATCTATTGGAACAAATGAAGAAGGCGTTCAGGTGTCTGAAATGGATTTTGAATGGAGCGTAAGAATTAAATAAAATTATTTGCCACAGATTGTACGCGCATTTTTGTCATTCCGAGGAACGAGGAATCTCCACAAGTAGCTCGACAAAGATTGACGATTTTGCATATGGAGTTTCTTACGGAGATTCCTCGTTCCTCGGAATGACAATGATTATTTGATTAAAAATCTGTTTAGTCCGTGGCAAAAAAACAAACCATAAAAAAAGGCTTCGAATATATTCGAAGCCTTTTTGGTAAAACATGTTCTGCTTATTTTTTAACGCAACATTTTTTGTCTTTTTTGTCAGCAGTTTTTTTGCAGCAAGATTCTTTTTTAGCTTTTTCTTTTTTAGGAGCTGGTGTTGTGTCTTGTGCTTGTAATCCAATTGTGAATAAAGCGATAGCTAAAACGGTAAATAATTTTTTCATTTTTTGTTTAATTTAATTGTTAGTACTTTTCTTTTTTTGATTGAAGATTTGATTCAAATATAATACGATTTAGTTTTAGAAATTGTCAATGATAAGTTAATGCCTATCAAAGAAGTATTAAATTTAAAACTAAATCCTTTTTAAACTTTCTCTATGAAAATTTGTTTTGTTAATCTTTGTAAATAATACCGAATTAGGCAATCCAGCCATCTTCTATTTTATCAACGACCCATTTATCATTTACTTTTTTAATATAGATTAGATATCCATATCCGCACATAGCACCACATTCAATTCCTGCGGTGAGAACGCCATATTTCTTTTCATCGTCAAATTGAATTCTGCTTAGAATAACTATTCCTCGCACAGAATAACAGCATTCATTATAAAATTTCCTGTCATTTCCGCGTGGTATTCTGGAAACATATTTAAGATGAAAAGCGGTATAAGCATCCAGTTTTTTTCTGTCTAGTTTAAAATCAAGCGTATCCGTAACATTGTCTTGTGATATAACAGCATCTTTAAAATGTTTCTGAAGTTCTTTAGAATTGTCCCTTACAGCCAATTCATCAAAGAAAACAAGATCAACAGGAAATTTCTTTTGTTTAAATTCTGCCAGTTCTTTATTGAATCGTTTGTTTGATTCATTTCGCCTATTCAATTTATATTCCGACGGATCTATTCCTGGAGGCGCGGGCGGAACATAAGTTAACACAGCATTTACCCAAACCGAATCAATAAGAGCTGGATAAACCTCATAAAACACCTCTTTTTCAAATTGTAAATCTTTCTCTTTATTATTACAACTAGCAATTAAAGTGATAAACAATAATAACAAAGCTGTTTTAAAAAGGTTTTTTAAACTGGAAAAATTCCACTTAGACTTTTTAGTTTTATTTAATTCTTCATGTGGATAATTATAAATTCCTGTTCCGTCATCGTACATTTTTGGCTTGCAATCAAAAGATTCCAGAAATACAATAAGTCCATTTATTCCTCCGTAAGGATAAGAATATGCATCGTATAGAAGTATACCTTTATTATGACTCGTCTCTTTCAAATCAATATATTCTATTTCATAATTGATGGATAATAATTCAATAAGGGAATAGAAATGCCAACTTAGCTCCGTTTCTTCAGCTGTTTTAAAACTTGGTTTTAAATCCAAATCTAAGAATGTGAATTTTTCTACGGAATATTTCGGAAATGTTTCAAGCCAAAATCTATCATCTCTTCTTATAGAATTGTTTTTAGAATCTTTTAGAATTTCGAATGTGTTTTTTAAATCTTTAAAGTTTCCTTCATTTGTAAAATCGAATTCTATATAACAATACTGATTCTCCATATTTAGCTTATTGAAAAGTTGTAGTTTTTATTTTAATAAAGATTGAGTTGAACTTTTATTAGCTAAGATATAATTTATTCATCGCTAAAATCTGTTTTATAAACACACTTTTAAATGAACTTAAATCACTTATATGGTTAAAAAAACAATTAATAATTCAGATTCAAACCAAAACCAACTCCCATATCACTGTCATAATGCGTGGTAATTCCAAAGTTTCTGCCAACGATATATTTTAGACCCGCCATATATTCCTTATCCGTATTCCACATTAAGTTCATTCGCAAACGTCTCGAAAGCGGAATATCTTTTCGCTCAAATTGAACTCTTACATTTCCATCGGTGTAAACCTCAACTTGCGCTTTTACAAGCATTGGCAAAGTATATTCCATACCGGCGCTAAAAACAGATCGATTGTCTTTGGTATTTTTTTGCCCGAACATATTTTGTTCCTGTTCGTCCATTCCCATTCTTCTATAACGCCAATCGAAACCTATAAAAGGCATAAACCATTGCATTTTGCCAATATATCTACCAATGTGCGTTTCGGTTTCATAACCGTGTTCGTTGTTATATCCCAATCTCCATTCCGTGCCAATGCTCCAACGTGTGTTGCTGAACATTGCTTCACCGTCATTTCCGTTTGAGGCAAAATCATTTTCAGCCATAAAATGAAACATTCGATCGTCCATTTTCAGCATTTTGTACGCCATTTCAGGATGGTGAATCAACGGATTTGGAGCTGAATTTTCATAAGTAAAAATACGTCCCATTCCAGCCATCATATGATATAATATATGACAGTGGAAAAACCAATCGCCATCGGCATTAGCCTGAAATTCAATTGTATCGGTTTCCATTGGCATAATATCGATCACATTTTTTAGCGGAGAATATTCACCATGTTCGTTAATAATCCTGAAATCGTGACCATGTAAATGCATCGGATGACGCATCATCGAACCATTATATAATGTAATCCGAACGTTTTCGCCTTTTTTGATTAAGATTTTATCCGTTTCAGAAATCACTTTGTTGTCCAAACTCCAAACATAACGGTTCATATTTCCGGACAATTCAAAACGTAATTCTTTTACCGGCGCATCTTTTGGCAAAGTTGTCACGGTTGGAGATTTCAGCATTCCGTAATTCAAAGTCGTAATTTCGGAGGTTTCTGTAGAATCGGTCGACATTTTCATATCGTCCATTTTCATACCTTCCATATTATGCATAGAATGATCTTCAGCTTTTGTTGATTCATCTTCGCCCGAAATTTCAGGATACATTACAGCATTCATGTCCATTTTGTTCAGAGACATTTTCATGCCCATATCGTTCATTTCGCCGTTCATCTTCATCATATCGTTCATCATTTTCATTCCTTCAAAATATTTCAATTTCGGAAGATGTTTGACAGGCTGTTTCGTTCCTTCTCCTAAAAATAAGGAAGCAGATCCGGTTCTGTCTTCGGCTGTAGCCAAAAAAGCAAAGGATTTATGATCTTCCGGAATTGTCACGACAATATCATAAGTTTCAGAAACCGCAATAATCAATCGATCCACTTCTACAGGTTCAACATCGTTTCCATCGCTGGCAACAACCGTTATTTTTCCGCCGCCATAAGTCAGCCAGAAATAACTGGATGCTCCGCCGTTTGCAATTCGCAATCTGACTTTATCGCCTGCTTTAAATTGCGAAAGCTGATCTTCATTTTTTCCGTTAATTAAAAACTTCTCATAATATACATCACTCACATCCATGGCATTCATGCGTTTCCATTCGTTAGTGACTTTTGTGGAGAATTGTCCTTTCTTGATCGCTTCGGCATAACTTTGCGTCGTTCCTTTTTTTATAGCAAACCAATCGTTGGCATTATGTAGCATTCGCTGAACATTCTCCGGTTTTAGATCTGTCCATTCGCTTAGAATAACCGGAATTGTTGGTAAATCGTCAATTCCTTTTCTAAAAGTTGAATCGTCTTTCTTCTTATTAATAATGAAAAGTCCATACAAACCTATTTGTTCCTGCAATCCGGAATGGCTATGATACCAATAAGTTCCGTTTTGAATAATTGGGAAACTATATTTATGTATCGTTCCTGGTTTAATTGGCATTTGCGTTAAATACGGAACTCCATCTTCTTTATTTGGAAGAAATAATCCGTGCCAATGCAACGCTGTATCTTCGTTTTTTAATTCGTTATGAACATAAATTTCCGCAATATCACCTTCAGTAAAAGTCAAAGTTGGCATCGGAATTTGTCCATTCACGGTAAGTGCACGTTTTTCTTTCCCTGAAAAATTAACAATTGTATCGCGAACGTATAAATCGTAACGAACTACTTTTTGAGCATTTGCACTAACGGCCATCAAAAAGGCAATTAGAATAGTATGTAGTTTCATATTGATTTATTAAAGTTTTAGATTTCGCAATCTTAATGCGTTTACAATTACCGAAACCGAACTCAAACTCATTGCGAGCGCTGCTAACATCGGCGAAAGCAAAATCCCGAATACAGGATATAAAATTCCCGCTGCAATAGGAACGCCTAATACATTATATATAAAGGCAAAGAATAAATTTTGTTTGATATTTTTCATCACCGAATAACTTAGTTTTTTAGCTTTTACAATTCCGTTTAAGTCACCTTTTACCAGCGTAATTTTGGCACTTTCGATGGCAACATCAGTTCCGGTTCCCATTGCGATTCCAATATTGGCTTGAGCCAAAGCCGGAGCATCATTGATTCCGTCACCCGCCATGGCAACAATTTTACCTTCGGCTTGCAAACGCTGAATTTCTTTGAGTTTATCTTCCGGAAGACAATCGGCTTTAAACGAACTTAAGTGCAATTGATTTGCAACCGCTTTGGCAGTATTGCCATTATCTCCCGTCATCATAATCACTTCAACACCTTGATCGATTAAATCTTTGATCGCTTTTATACTATTTTCTTTAATGGCGTCTGTAATCGTTACGTAACCTAAAACAACTTTGTCAACAGCGATATAAGAAACCGTTTTACCCAGATTTTGTTCGGCAACAATTTTGTTTTCGATGTCTTCAGAAATCGATGCGCCAACCTGAAGCATTAGTTTTTTATTTCCTAAAGCAACTTTTGAGTTATTCACAGTTCCTATAACTCCTTTTCCGGCAATGGCTTCAAAATCCGGAACGTCAAGAATTGTCTGGTTTTTAGCTTTAGCAAAATTTACAACGGCTTGCGCCAAAGGATGCTCGCTGTGTTGATTTAATGAAGCAATATTTTGAAGTAAAAGATCTTCGTTATTATTAACAGCATATATTTTTTCTACAGAAGGTTTTCCTTCCGTAATAGTTCCGGTTTTATCCGTGATCAAAACATCAATTTTGCTCATGTTTTCCAGAGCTTCGGCGTTCTTTATCAGAATCCCGAATTGCGCTCCTTTACCAACTCCAACCATTACAGACATTGGCGTTGCTAATCCTAAAGCACAAGGACAAGCAATAATTAAAACGGCAATTGCATTAATTAATCCGTAGATATAAGCTGGTTCAGGACCAAATTTTGCCCAAACGAAAAACGTTATAATCGAAATAATCACAACCGTTGGGACAAAATATTTAGCAACTCGATCGGCTAATTTTTGAATTGGCGCTCTAGAACGACTTGCATCATTTACCATTTGTATAATTTGAGAAAGCAAAGTTTCTGAACCAACTTTTTCGGCAATCATAACAAATGATTTTGTTCCGTTTATCGTTCCTGCAATTACAGCATCGCCCACTTTTTTATCCACCGGAATTGGTTCTCCGGTAATCATAGCTTCATCAATATTGCTTTCGCCGATGGTAATTTTCCCGTCAACCGGAATTTTCTCTCCTGGTTTTACACGAAGTAAATCTCCTTTTTTAATATTATGAATAGATATTACTTTATCAGTTCCGTTTTCGACTAAAGTTGCTTCGGTTGGCGCTAATTTCAATAAAGCTTTTATCGCTCCGTTTGTTTGTCCGTGCGCTTTGGCTTCTAATAATTGTCCTAATAAAACTAAAGTTATAATAACCGTTGCAGCTTCAAAATAAAGATGGATCGTTCCGTGATGTGATTTAAATTCAGATGGAAAAATATCAGGAAAAAACATTCCGGCAATACTAAACAAGAAAGCAACGCCAGTTCCAATCCCGATAAGCGTAAACATATTTAGATTCCAGGTAATAATGGATTTGTAAGCACGAACAAAAAACATCCAACCCGCATAAAAAAGTACCGGAATTGAAAATAAGAATTGAACCCAATTCCAACTTTCGATAGACATTAGTTTATATAGAGGATTGTTGGGAATCATTTCTGACATTGATATAATAAAGATCGGAAGCGTGAATAAAATCGCAACTTTCATTTTCTTTAATAAGTCAGTATAAGTTTTGTTTTCCTCAGATTCAGAAGATTGCATTGGCACCAAATCCATTCCGCAAATTGGGCAATCGCCTGGTTCGTTCGAAACAACTTCGGGATGCATCGGACAAGTAAATTGAGTTGCGTTTATAGCAACTTCCGGAACTAAATCCATTCCGCAAACGGGACAATCTCCTGGTTTGTTATAGGTTTTATCGCCTTCGCAATGCATCGGACAATAAAAAACTCCTGTTGTATTATGATTGTGAATTACAGTGGATTCTTTTTTGTGATGATGTCCTTCGTGATTTTCTTTTTTATTACTGGAACAACATGATTTAACGGGCGCTTCTGAGGTATTTTTAGATGAAGTCATCTCAATAGTATACTTTCCGGCTTCGGTTAAAGCTTCCTGAAATTTTTCAGTTGCAACATGTTTTTCCATTGTAATAGTTGCCAATGGAGGATTTAAAGTTACCTCGGCTTGAATTCCTTCAATCGTATTTAAAGTTTTCTCGACTTTTTTACGACATCCATCGCACGACATTCCTGAAATTATATATTGATGCGTCATTGTTTTATCTTTTTAAGTATTACAATGCAAATTTCCGAAGTAACGTTTACTTCGGTTTGTATAATTTTGAGAATGATTTGTAATATTATTTAATCGCAACGGCTTTTACAAAGCAATAATCTCGCAAAGGCGCTGAGTCGCAAAGTTTTTTTTATTTCACGCAGATTCGGCAGATTTAAGCAGGTTTTTTAATGCTTTATTCTGTGACATAAAATGAAAAAAACTTTGCGCTTTTGCGACTTTGCGAGAAATTAATTTTTACAAATTCTCAATCTGAATCCTTTTTTTATACTTCAATTGCTTGAAATAAGTAGGAGTGAAGCCCGTAATTTTCTTGAACTGATTGCTCAAATGCGCGACATTACTATAATTTAGCATATCGGCAATTTCGCTTAACGAATGTTCATTATATATAAGGAGTTCTTTTACTTTCTCTATTTTCTGACTGATAAAATATTTTTCAATAGTAGTATTTTCAATTTCTGAGAAAAGATTACTCAAAGTGCTGTAATCCTGATTTAGGTTTTCGACTAAATAATCAGACAAATTGATTTTGAGATCATTGTTTTTATGATGAACTAAGTCAACGATGAGGTTTTTTATTTTCTCGATCGTTTTGCTTTTTTTGTCATCAATAAAATCAAATCCTAAAGCCTGAAGATTTTTTAGCAGAATTTTTTTCTGAGAATCGGTGATGTCATCTTGAAGTTCGACTTCGCCCAATTCAACAGAAATAGTATGAAGTCCAAGTTTTTCAAACTCAGACTTCACAACCATTTTACAGCGACCACACACCATGTTTTTGATGTAGAGCGTCATATTTATTTGATGGTTTCTACCACGTTTCCGCAAGTCAGCATCGAAGAACCGTAATACGGATTCTTAACTGCTTTTTCTTTGCTTAACCAGTCAGCATCTGCCATTGGGCAATATTGTTTGTAGACAACTTCAGTAGATTTTGAAACTTTCACTAAGTCATAAGTACTTTTAGTTAGAGATTTAAAACTTTCACGTTGTTTTTTAATATCTGAACTTGTAGAAATACTTTTAGCATCGGCAGTTAATTTTTTAACGACTTTCATCCAAACAGTATGTTCGTTGCTTTTTAATTTATCCATTTTTACTGCGGTAATTGCCGTCAATAAATCTGTGGCTTTCGCCGAAGTTAATTTGGCATCACTTTTAATCAAGGCATCTTTTACAGTAAAATAAGCGTCATAAACAGCTTGTAACTGGCTTGAATCTACATCTTCAATTGTAGATGTTTCTGTTTTGATTGTAGTTGCCTGAATTGTATTTGCAGAAAATAAAACGATTATTACTGCTGCTATAGTTGATATTGTATTTTTCATTTTTATAAGATTTTAATAGAGAATGTGAATTTATCCTCTAAGTTAAATAATTTTAATTTTTCTTTTGCGGGCTTAGCGTAAATCTTTGCGAACTTTGCGGTTAAACTAAACCCAATTATGGCTATCAGAAATAGAAATATTATATTTTTGGCGGAAGCCAAATAGAAGTAAAACCATCAGAAATACTGGCGGTTTTGTGATGTAAAGTTGTTTTTTTAGTAGAGAAATTGAAAAGATTATTGTCAAATTCAAATTCGTTTGTAGCTATCAAACTAAACGCTAATCCAGAAGTTGTACAACCGGAATGATCACATTTTCCGTTGCAGCCATGTTGATCTTTTTTAGAATTATGATTGTCTTTGCAACAATCTTTTTCGCAAGAATCAGCGGTTTCTTTTTTAGAAATTGTCTTTTTCTCGCAAGAAGTTTTTTCAGAAGCTTTTCCACAAGCATAACCGGAATTGGACGTCAAAAGGAAGCCAAGAGTTATGAAAAGAAATAATATGTGGAGCTTTTTTGCCAATGAAATTATTTTAGAAGTACAAATTTAGATATTTTTTTTAAGCGTTGCTATTTATTTAAGATTTCCAATTTTAAGTTTTCTTAAAATCTGTAGGCTTCATATTTTTTCGCTTTTTAAAATAGTTTGATAAGTGACTTTCATCAGTAAAACCAAATTCATAGGCAATTTGTTTAATAGGTAATTGGTTGTTATGAATTCGTTTTTCGATTAAAGTTGTTCTTAAATTATGAATATAATCGCGATAACTAATCGAGAAAGTTCTCTTGAAATAAGCGCTAAAATAAGTTTCGGCAATATTAAAATGACTCGCAATTACTTTAATCTGAACTAATTTTGGATTGTAAATATTCTGATGAATATAAGAAGTGATTTGTTCGTTGTCAATAGAATTTCCTTTAACAACGAGATTTTGACCACGCATTGTTTCTTTGATTAATCCAAAAATCGAAAGAATCTGATAAAATACAATTGGTGAAGTCGAAACATCAGTTTTGCAATTATAGGCGGCAATGTTTTCGATCGTATTCTTTAATATTGTTTTGCAGGGATCGTCGAGTTTAAGAACTGTTTCTTTTAGTGTTTTATCACGCATGAAACTTTCCGGAGTATGAATTAAGAATTCGTCGCAAGTAAGATTCTGTTTCGAATTAAAATAATTGTCCGTAAACTTAATATAAAAGAAACGAGTACTTTTTTTAATGTCAAAATAATGCTCGTCTTCGGGCGAAATTACAAAGAGATCTCCCGTTTTATATGGTAATAAGTTGTTATTCAGATGATGAACTCCGCTTCCTTTTTTGATGTAAATAATTTCATAATAAGTATGCGTGTGCGGCGGAAGATGAAATTTCTCATCTTCGAACTCATCAATAACAAGAGTTTTGAATTGATTTAAAATAGGCATAACTTAAATTTACAAGTTTATATCGCAAATGTACAACTTTTTTTGTGTTTAACAGCGTTAACTTTGCGTCATAGAAATTCTATTCCTTTCTTGTAAAAACAAATGAAAAAAAGTCTTATTGCACTCTCATTAGGAGGATTAACAATTGGTATTACCGAATTTGTTATGATGGGTTTGTTACCGGATATTGCCTCAGATATGAAAGTTTCGATTCCGGTTGCCGGATATTTAATTTCGGCTTACGCGCTAGGCGTTGTTATTGGAGCTCCTTTATTAGTAATCTTAGGGAGAAATTTAGCTCCAAAGAAAATGCTTTTAATATTAGCTTTAATGTTAACTGTTTTTAATGCACTTTCGATTATTGCACCATCGTATAATTTTTTATTCGCATCCAGATTTCTTTCCGGATTGCCGCACGGAGCCTTCTTTGGAGTTGGAGCTGTAGTCGCAAGCCGTTTGGCAGACAAAGGCAAAGAAGCTCAGGCAATCGCGATTATGTTTTCGGGTTTAACGCTGGCTAATTTAATTGGTGTTCCAATTGGAACTTATATTGGGCATAATTTTATATGGCGTTATACTTTTATACTAATTGCAATTGTAGGTTTACTTACGTTTTTGTTTATTTCTTTGTGGATGCCAAATCTGGAGAAAAGCGGAAATGTAAATATGAAAACACAACTCTTATTTTTTAAGAAAACAGAAGCTTGGTTAATTATCGGAATTACCGCAATTGGGTTTGCAGGATTATTTGCCTGGATTAGTTATATCGCGCCTTTATTGATCAATGTTTCTAAGTTTAACCCGGAAGATGTTTCCTATATTCTGATTCTTGCGGGACTTGGAATGGTTGTTGGAAATTTTGCAGGCGGTAAACTTGCTGATAAATTTTCTCCGGCGCCAACGGTTTTGGCTTTATTATTTGTAATGTCGATTGATTTAATTTTGGTTTACTTATTCTCTTTCAATCAATATATTTCTTTGTTTCTGACTTTCTTAACAGGCGCTATTTCTTTTTCGGTAATTGCACCAATTCAAATGTTAATGATTAAAACTGCAACAGGCGCTGAGATGATTGCTTCGGCGGCACTTCAGGGAAGTTTTAATATCGGGAATGCTTTAGGTGCCTTTTTAGGAGGATTACCTTTAGCGGCAGGTTACAGTTATGCTTCTCCTAATCTTATTGGAGTAGGAATGGCGATTACCGGAATGATTATTACTTTTGCTTTAATGCAAAAACACAAAAGCAATTTACAGTTACAAAATGCGTAAAGAATAACTACTTTATAAAGTAAAAAGCCCTTAAGCCTAATTTGGTTTAAGGGTTTTTTTGTGCTTATTAGGGATTGGCTTGAATAACGTTTTATATTAAAAGAAGGATTTTAACAGCTACAGCAATTTGTTCCATCGGAACACTTCATCGGTAGAAAAAAAATAGTTAGGATTTGATATCATCCCTTAGGGATGTTTGGTAACATTGTTTGTGCATATATTGGTTATGAATCAAACGTTCCTACGGAACGTAAAAAAGCGCGTTATTATTGGTTTTACTAATGAAATGTTCCTACGGAACAAAATGTTGTTTACATATAATGGTCCTTAAGCCTGATTTGGTTTAAGGGCTTTTTTGTGTTTATTACTGATTGGTTTTAATCATGTTTGTGTTTCGGTTTCCTTTTTAAAAGTTGTTTTTTCTTCTTACAATATTTCTTTAATTTTAATGCTTCCAGTATAATTTTAAGATCAATAGTTTGTAATAGTCAATTTTGTAATCGATTATCTTTTTAAGAAAATGCTAAAGTAAGTGTAAATTCTACAATAATATATTTGATATTTATTGGTCTTATAAATTACATATGTCATAGAAAAAACCACCTTTATTTTTGATATATAATTTTATTTAGGAAATTTTTAGGAAAATTAATTTTTTATATAAAAAAAATATCTATGTTTGTGTAATCGATTACAATATTTTATTTGTTTAAAATGAAATAATATATAATTGTTGATTAGGGAACGAATGAGTCAGGCTATTACTGACAAAATGAAGGTTCGGGATAAGAAATAAAGACCAAATAGTAGAAGAAAAAAAATAAACAAACAAGCATAAAACCATTTAATAATTTAAACAATTAACCATGAATTTTAAAGATTTATTTAAAAAAGCAGCGAATTGTTCTTTTGCAGTTGTTTTCTTATTGTGCCTGCTGACGAGCAATCGTATCAGTGCACAAAATACAACAGTTGAAGGTACTGTTAAAGATGCTGCAGGGTTGACTTTACCAGGTGTTAATATAGTGGAGAAAGGAACTAAGAATAGTGCTTCTACTGATTTTGACGGACATTATAAAATAAAGTTGACAAGTCCTAAAGCAGTATTGAGTTTTTCATTTATAGGATTTCAAACAAAAGAGATAGCTGTTGCAGGTAAAAATAAATTGGATGTTAGTTTAAGCGAAGATTCACATGCATTAAATGAAGTAGTTGTTGTTGGGTATGGATCAGTAAAAAAATCAGATTTAACGGGAGCTGTTTCTTCAATTTCAGGAAATGAATTAAAGAAAATTCCGGTTTCTAATATTGCCGAAGCTTTAACGGGAAGAATAGCCGGAGTTCAGGTTACTTCAAGTGAAGGTTCTCCTGATGCAGATATTAAAATTAGAGTTCGTGGTGGCGGATCGTTAACGCAAGATGCTTCACCTTTAATTATAGTTGATGGTTTTCCGGTTAATAGTATGAGTGATATTGCAGCCTCAAATGTTGAATCGATGACGGTTTTAAAAGATGCTTCTTCGACTGCAATCTATGGTTCCAGAGGAGCAAACGGAGTTATTATCATTACAACTAAAACGGGTAAAGACGGAAAAATGGCCGTGAGTTTTAATATGTTTTATGGTATGAAAACAATGGCTAATGATATAGATGTTCTGCCAGTTGATGATTTTGTAAAGTGGCAATATGAATATGCTTTGCTTAGCCAAACAGATAAAACTATTTTAAGTAATCCAAATTCTTATACGAAGTATTTTGGTAACTGGCAGGATCGCGATTTATATAACGGCGTAAAAGGAACTGACTGGCAAAAGCAAATCTACGGTCGTCGTGGCGAAGTAAATAGCCGTGATTTAGGGATTCGCGGAGGAAGTGAAAAGTTAAGCTACAACTTTAATTATGCATATTATGATGAAAAAGCAATTATGGTTGGATCAGATTTTAAAAGAAACAACTTGTCATTGGCATTAAAAAACAAAGCAAGTGACAAAATTGATCTTGCGTTTACAGTTCGCTATTCTGATACAGAAATAAATGGAGGTGGTGTAAATGAACAAAACGAAGTTTCATCGCTTGATAGCCGTTTGCGTCATAGTGTTGGTTATTCTCCAGTTCCAATGCCGGGATTAACTACAGACAATGATGATCAAAGTGTGAACAGTTATTTAGTGAATCCTTTTTTAGCGATCTCAGATAATGCACGTCAGCAAACCAAAAAGAATTACAATTTATTAGGAAGCTTTGGATGGAAACTTGCTCAAAATTTAAAATTCCAAAGTGACTTGGGATTGGATAATTATAATTATTCGGATTATCGTTTCTATGGTTCTTCTACTTATTTTTCAAGTACTGCAAAAGTTGGAGCAGGAAAACCGGCTATGGTAATGAGCGATCGTAAAGATGTACGTTTTAGAAATGCGAACACTTTAAATTATGATTTTAAAAATCTTCTGGGAGTAAACCATCATTTAACAGCTCTTTTGGGAGAAGAAATGATAACTACTACCTCAAACAATGTTACTACAACAATGTTAAAGTATCCTGATTTCTTTGATTTAGATGACGCAATGAAATTGACGACTCAGGGAACACCGTTTTCAGTGGATAATTTTTACAGTCCTGATGATAAATTATTGTCTTTTTTCGGACGTGTAAATTATGATTATAAAGATCGTTATTTATTGACAGCTTCTTTTAGAGCAGATGGTTCAAGCAGATTTTTGGGAGATAATCGTTGGGGATATTTCCCGGCAGCAGCAGCGGCCTGGAAGATTTCTGAAGAAAGTTTCCTGAAAAATACTTCATGGTTGAATCTTCTTAAATTGAGACTAAGTTATGGTGAAGCCGGGAATAATAATATTCCGGTAGGACAAACGGTGCAGAGTTATATGTCCAGCACTAACTCTTTTATAGATGGTTTTGGCAGTTACTGGGCGCCATCGAGTGTTTTGGCAAATCCAGATCTGAAATGGGAAACTACCGTTACACAAAATATTGGTCTTGATTTTGGATTTTTTAAAAATCGCTTAAACGGAACTTTTGATGTATATAAAAATGTAACTCACGATTTGTTAATAGAATTTCCGGTAGGAGGTACAGGATATAAAACGCAATATAGAAATATGGGTGAAACACAAAATACCGGTTTTGAAGCTACTGTGAATTTTATAGCATTCGAAAGAAAGAATTTTGGTTTAAATTTTTCTGTGAACGTTGGTATTAACAAAAACAGAATCAATTCTCTTGGCGTAATGGATAATTTTGGTGTAAATACCAATTGGGCTTCAACAGATATTGGTAATGATTATGCCGTAAATGCAGGTTCTCCAATGGGATTAATGTACGGTTATCAAAGCGCAGGACGATATGAAGTTTCCGACTTTGATTATGTTGGAGGAAAATATACTTTAAAAGCTGGTGTCGCTGATGCTACAAGTGTTTTAGGTAGTGCTGTACAACCAGGTATGATGAAATTAAAAAATACTGATGGTTCTGCAGATAACAAAGTTACAGCGTCAGATCAAACAATTATTGGTAATGCTAATCCTAAAAGCACAGGAGGTTTAGTAATTAATGCTAATGCTTATGGTTTTGATCTTTCTGCGGCTTTCAACTGGACAATTGGGAATGATATCTACAATGCAAACAAAGCCGAATTTTCTACAGCAAACAGAAACGGACAATACAAGAATTTAAGTACTGAAATGGCAGATGGCAAAAGGTGGACAAATCTAGATCCTGCTTCAGGACAATTAGTGACAGATCCTACTGATTTAGCAGCTTTAAATGCTAACACGACAATGTGGTCTCCATATATGCAAAAATTCATGTTTACAGATTGGGCTGTAGAAGACGGTTCATTCTTTAGGTTAAATACTTTGACTTTAGGATATTCTACACCAGAAGCATTCACATCTAAACTGGGAGTAAGCAAGTTAAGATTCTATTTTACAGCAACGAATGTTTTTATAATTACAAATTATTCCGGTCCTGATCCTGAGGTGTCAACAAAAAGAAAAACACCGTTAACGCCTGGAGTCGATTATTCAGCATATCCACGCAGCAGACAATTGGTTTTTGGTTTAAACCTTAATTTCTAATTTAAAATTTATCAAAATGAAATATAAAGTAATAATAGCAGGATTAATTATCTCAGGTTTATTGACTTCGTGTCAGGATTTTGGTGAAGATTTCTTTGATACTCCTGCACAATCAACATTAGGAGACGAGATTATATTTTCTAATGCTGAATTGGCACAAGGTGCTGTTGATGGAATAAAAGTCTCCTTTGGAGAAGAGCAATCCTATAGAGGAAGACTATTGGCTTATCAGGGATTAAATACAGATGCAGAGTGGCTCTTAACATCGTCTAGTGAAGGTGCCAAATCAGATTTAGCAGTCTATAATGCAAGACCTGATAATACCGAAATGAATTCGCCAAAAAATGCGTGGGCAATGATGTATGAAGGAATTGAACGTGCTAATTTATGTATTAGAGGTTTACGTACTTATGGCAATATAAAATCTAATAAAGAACTAGCACAATTGTTAGGAGAAGCATTAACATTACGTGCCATTTATTATGCTGATTTATTAAGAAATTGGGGAGATGTTCCTGTTCGTTTTGTTCCTGTTGTTACCTCAACTATTTATATTCCTAAGACAAATCGTGACGAAACTTACAAGCAATTAATCGCAGATTTAGCCGAAGCTTCAACTTTGGTTGGATGGCCAAATGAAACTGCGGCAACAAACAGTACAGAACGTATAAATAAGGCTTTTGTCAAAAGTTTTAGAGCTCGTCTGGCTATGATGGCAAGCGGATATCAACAATATCCTGATGGAGTAAGACGAAGCACTGATCCGGAGCTTTCAGTAGCAAAAATGTACAGATTAGCATTAGATGAATGCCGCTCTGTTATTGCGAGTGGTTCTGCACATTTAGAACCAACTTTTGAAGGATTATGGAAAAAATACAATCAGGAAAATGTAACGGCGGGAGGAGAATCTCTTTGGGAAATTCCTTTTGCAGATACACGAGGAAGAATGCTTTTTACTTTGGCAGTGAAACACGATACTGCAGATCAGTTTCAACAAATGGGACCAAGTAAGGGAGGAGTTAACGGACCATTGCCATTTGTTTTTTATGACTATGATCAGGCAGATACTCGCAGAGATGTTACTTGTGTTCCTTATAAATGGGGAACTGCAGTAAATGGTAAAGCAAAGCAGGAACTTACAGATCTACAAACCTGGTATTTTGGGAAATATCGTTTTGAATGGATGAACCGAATCGTTACGGCACCAAATGACGATGGTTTAAATAAAATTTATATGCGTTATGCCGAAGTGCTTTTAATCGCTGCCGAAGCTGCTAACGAATTAGAAGGTCCGGGAGCGGCTGCAGTTTATTTAAAAGAAATTCGCCGTAGAGCTTTTGCTTCAGCAAATCAAGCCGTAAAAGTAGATGCTTATGTAGACGCATTGACAAGTAAAGCAGCAATGATGAATGCTATTGTCGAAGAAAATAAATATGAATTTACAGGTGAAATGGAACGTAAATATTCTCTTATCAGATGGAATTTATTAAAAACAAAACTAGACGAAGCTAAAGTTAAAATGGCGGATTTGAAATCACGATCAGGTAATTATCAGGATGTGCCTTCGACATTGTATTATAAATATAAAGATGACGGAATTACATTAGATATTTATGGTTTAAACCGAGGTGAAATTCAGATTCCGGTAGGTTATACTTCGAAAGCCTGGGATAAATTGGAAGACAATAAAATAACAACTTTATACAAAACCGGAGTTGATCCTGATAAAAGACAATTCTGGCCAATCTGGCAAACATTTATAGACAATAGTAATGGTCAACTAGTAAATGACTGGGTTCTTGGAAACTAATAAAAATCAACAAATAAATTATAGTTATATAATTATGAAAGCAAAATACATATTTAAAGGATTGCTGGCTATGTTTTTATTGATAGTTGCCGGTTGCGAAAGTTACAATGAAGCAGTATTGGATGACATAGAAGCGAATAGAGTATTTTCTCCAATAGAACTTAAAGCTCTAGTCAGAAATCAAACATCAGTAGAATTAAACTGGACTGTAAAAAACGATGTAGATCATTATATAGTAGAATTTAGTGCAGATGATGCTGAGTTTAAAACAATTTATAAAACAGTAAATGTATTGCCAACAGAACTTCCTGTAACAGTTGCATTAGAAGGGGAAACAGTTTATTCAATAAGAGTAAAAGGTGTAAGTGCAGCAGGATTAGCAGATTCTAAGTGGTCTGTTGTTACAGCAAAAACATTGACCGAACAAATTTTGTTTGCCATCGAAGATGTTGATGTTGAGGCGACACAAGCTACTTTGAGATGGACTCCAAATAGTGCCGTGACACAAATCACTGTTGCTCCGGGCGGAATTACGCATACAATAACACCGGCAGAAAAAATAGCGGGAGTTGCAGTTGTGACTGGATTAACCGGAGAAACTGATTATACAGCGACTCTGCTTAACGGAACTAAAAAAAGAGGACTTAGAACATTTAAAACCGGGATTGATATAGGAACAGGTGTTTTAGTAAAACCAACTGATGATTTAAATGCTGCTATTGCCGCAGCTCCGGCAGGTTCAATATTAGTATTGATGCCTGGAGATTATCAGGTATTTAAAGATGAAATTGAATTAAATAAAGCAATTACCATAAGAGGATTACGTGCAGGCGATAAACCGTTATTGCATGTAAGATTCACGCTTACTGCTGGTACAGGTAATGTTTCATTAATTGATCTAGATGTTAACGGAGCAGCTATTGGAGACACTAATTTTATTACCGTTTCTGGTACGAATAGCACTTATGGCGATATTTTAATTAGCGGCTGTACTATTCATGATTATTTACGCGCCTTAGTGTATGGAAATGCTGCAGCTTCAAAAGTAACTTCATTTACTGTAGAAAATACTACGGTAAAAAATGTAAATACCAATGCACAAGCAGATTTTATAGATTTCAGAAATACTTACGTAGCAAATATAGTGGTCAAAAACAGTACATTTAATACTTGTTCAATAGGGCGTGATTTTGTTCGTGTTGATGCGGTTGCTTCTCCTAATGGTTTTTCAGGAACCGGATTAACAACAAACGTATTAATCGACAGTTGTACATTGTATAATGTATCCAATAATTCGACACCAAAAAGAATTTTGTATGTTCGTTTTGCATCTAATAAATCAATAGTAAAAAACACTTTGATTGCATCAACAAGTGCAATTTATACGAATCAGGCAAGTACAGATCTGCCTACATTTAATAAAAATTATTATTATCAGGCGCCAGGTTTTATGGATGCCTCAATTACAAATAATAAAATTGATGCTTCGGGAACTGTTGGAAATCCTCAATTTAAAGATGCAGCAAATGGAGATTTCACAATTGGCAACCAAACTTTAAAAGACAATGCAATTGGAGATCCAAATTGGATTAAATAGATTTTTCTACGGTTGGTTTTTATAGAAAGAGAGGGATGCAGTTTTGTGTCCCTCTTTTGTTTTAAAATAGCTAGTGTTTAATGGCACGCGGTTGACACGGATTCACTTCGTGAAAACGCGGATTTGAACGGATTTTTTATTCTTGTTGTTTTACGCAAGACCTTTGTCAAAGTTTTAAACTTTGACAAAGGTCTGTAGGCAATAGTTGATTGCAGGTTTTTTTTCAAAGTTTTGGGATCGCCCAATATGACAAAAGCGCATAGATTAAGAAAAAAATCCGGGTAAATCTGCGTTTTCACGAAGTGAATCCGTGTCATCCGCGTGCTATTTCAGCACAATCCATTCACTCAATATCCAAATCAAATTTTTCAAGTAATCCCGCAAGCGCCGAATTAGAAACTTTTGTTCTTTTGATTTTATTTTCAGAAGGATCAAAAGCATAGTTGCGGGAAGATCTGAAATCTGTTTTCTCCAAATTGCAATCCATAAAAGTGGCATTTGAAAGATCACAATTTTTAAAAATTGCCAGAGACAAATCGGTATTAGAGAAATCTACATCTTTTAAAGAACAATCAATGAAGTTGGTTTTCTTTAATTTTTTATAAATGAAAGTCGAATAATCAAGCAGACAATCCTGAAAATTCATCGCAAACAAAAAACTATTACTCGAGCTGAAATCGAGTCCCATTAATTTACAACCAATGAATTTAATGTTTTTTAAACCTGTACTTTTTAAACTCGTCAAAGAAAGATTGCAGTTTTTAAACGTACAATCTAAAAAGTCAATGTAGCTAAAATCGCTTTTCGAAAAATTGCAATTGATGAACTCGCAGTTTATAAATTCATTATCGGATAATTTTTGATCAGAATAATCAATGGTGTCAAAAGTCTTGTTTTGATGCAATGCAGTTTCCATAATACTAGGTTGAGGTTGGTTTTGGGGCCAAAAAGGGTTATTCTAATTCGACGCAATCAAAAATGTCATTTTGTAACATGCTTTCCGTTATTTCATTCTCGCTGTCAATTCTCAAAATATTATCGCAGTCTTCCAGATCAAAATTCCAAATAGTATTATCAGTCAATACTTCATTAAGAACTGTAGTTGCTAGCTCTAATTTAGATTTTGTATCAACGGAGGTTTTAAAAACATAAATCATAATTTGCTCATTTTTTTACAAGGCAAATTTCCATAAATGCTTTTGGAGTTGGTAGGATTCTATAATCAATAATTAGGACTTATCAATCATTTTTCGATATTGAACAGGGCTTATTGCTTCGTGCTTTTTAAAGAAACGACTAAAGTAAGATTGATCCTCATGTCCAACCATCATTGCTATTTCGCTTATCGAAAGTGTAGTTTGATAGAGTAAATATTTGGCCTCGAGTAAAATGGTCTCATCAATCCAAGTGGTTGCAGATTTGCCTGTTGTTGCCTTAATCGATTTGTTCAAATGATTCGGCGTAACATTGAGCATTGAAGCATAATAATTTACCTGATGATTTATTTTAATATTCGGATAAATAAGCTCTTTGAATTTTGCAGAAAGAACTTCAGCAGCAGTTCCTTCCTTAGGAACTTTGACAGTGTTTCTGTTCATTTCACAAAACAAAGTCACTAAATAACTTCGTATAAGATCTAAATTGATCGTTTCGGCTTCAAGATATTCTATCTCAAGACGACTTAATATATTATTGATAAATGGAGCATCTTTTTCGGAAACAATAATTTTAGGATTTCCGGAGATTTTCAGAAAACCAAAATCATTTATGATGTCTCGATTTCCATATTTCCCAATTAAAACATCAGGATGAAACTGGCAAATAAAACCGCTGTGTTTACTATTAATATGCTCAACTGAGAAAATCTGACCAGCAGGAACCACGATAATTTCATTTTTATTGGTCTGACATTCCTCAAAACCTAATTTTATAATATGCGTTCCCGAAGTAATAAAAATTAAAGTGTGGCAATCGTGTTTCGAAGGAGGAACAGGATATTGAAGCTGCATTATTTCTTCTATTTTCAAACAAAAAAAGTGATCTGAATTTGTTTTGAAAAGCTTATGAATTGGATTTTCTAAACCAAGAAACTTTTCACGAAATCCTTTAGCGCCATACGTTTTTATTTTTTCGTTTGTCTCCATGTTCTAATAATACAGTCTAAAATCGAGCAATTTGCACAAGGCATAATGTTTTTGATACAGTTCTTCGACAACCTCAGTAATGTCATCATTTTCCTGATATAAACTAAAAAAAGCTTTATCGATTGTGCTGCAGCTGGCTATTTTGTTATAAGATGATCCGTAACCAGAAATTGCTCTCGCTCCAGTAATATCAAGGAAATATTGAGCTTCATCATCATTTAAATCCAAGACTTTTAAATTGGCAAAATGAATGATTTTACCCTTCATTTTTCCTTCAAAAAGTTCTGCAATTTCTTGTAAACTGTAATAATAATCATGAAGACAAATATTGTTAGGTTCGCCGGGCATTACTAAATATATGATTTCATAATCCTTAAAATTATGATCTTCGTAGAGTAGTACATTCAAACTTTCTTCGAGACCTTCAATAGTATCGCAGGTTTTATAAATACTGGAAATACCCTGATCGATTGCTATTTCTTCTAAGTTTTTTACGACTAGAGTGGTAACGTGTGTATCGACATCAGGAACACCTTCCAGGCAGAAAATAAATTTTTCATTATCCATATCAGCAAATATTGAGATTAGATATAAATGAGTTGAGGCTTTTTTAGTCTGACAAAAGTATTTTTTATTGTGAGAAAACTATAATCTGCAGAATATTTTAACTCATTTTTGACATTAGTTTAAAGAATAAAGAGTCAATTTTTGAAGCAAATTGTTTCCATAGTAAAATTAGTAAAAGCTTTTTTCGAAAGTTAGAAGTATCAAAAGATAGGATATTCTTGCGGAAGTAATTTAACGTAAGGTTATTCTGTGTTTTGAGAAATTCTTTTTTATTGCCCACAATTTTAAGTATTGCTGATTTTTTCTATAGATTTTGATGTTGCATTTAAAAAAATAAACAGTTTTCAGGTTTCATTTTATAATATGAAACCGAGTTGAATTGCAAATTGCTTTTTTAAATTTCAATATGACTTAATTTTATGCAAGTATTTTTTATGCAGTTTTATTCCATAAAAAAAATAAAAATAGCGTATTGTTTGGTTTTCTATGAGCAAAAATTTAAGCAGTCGATTTATTGTTTTTCATTTTTACGATTTAGTGGTTTTGAATTCAATTTATTTTATAAAAATTATATGCTATGGCTGTCCCTAAAGAGTTGTATAATGCGAAATTCATAGAATATATAGAATCCTTAAAGATTTTATATTTGGTAGATGACAAATTCAAAGGGATTTGCGATGATTATTGCAATAGTAAATTGAAAACAGAAAAGTATAAGAAAAAATTTGAAAAGCACTTTCAGCATAAATTAGAATATGAAAATTTGTCCAAAGAACTAGAAGATGAAATCTTGATTTATTTGATTAGAAAAGGCTAGAATAATTAATAATTTAAGAAAATAAAATATTCTCGTCGAACTTTACTAAATCAATGTTGTTACTTGTTTCTTAAATTATATTCATCTGCAACATCAGTCCAATCATTTTCCCATGTTTTGTTGAAATAAATTTCGGCTTTTTCCCAATCTTCTTCATCCCATTCGTCTCTTTCATCAGTTAATTCCAATTTTTCAGAAATAACTGCATCAATTAAAAAGGTAAGAAACTCATCAAAATCATCCGCAATAACCGAAACTGGTTCGGGATCTCCGCAAGGCAAATATAAAATCTGACCTTCCTTTCCTTCAATATTAGGATCATAATCGATGCATAAAAGATTCCCGGAACCATCATAGGCAAAAGGAATTCTTTTTACAGAATATAGTTCATTCTTTATTTTATTTTTTTGATATAAAGAGTGGGGTTCTCTTTCTCCTTCTGCTGTTTTGAAAAAGTCCCATTGTACTTTTACGTCTTCGATTGTTAAAAATTCAAATCCTGCCATTACGCCAAGACTTTTCTTTTCGCCATTGTATGTCTTTAATAAATCTATATAGGAAGCTGGCAAGATTTGATTTACTGATTTTTCTAAATCAGAAATTTCTTTTTCACTTGCGCCATCATTCATAAATGAATCAAAAATATCTAGTTTTGATCTGAAGGCATCAAATAGTTTGTTGACCAATATATTATCCATTAACGACTTGATTTATAATTTTGGGTATTATTTATCTTCTTCTAAACCATCAACGGCAGAAATCTGATCTAATATATTGGTTTGGTTAGGCGAAATGTAGTTTTTTGTTTCAATAGGGTTTTCTTTCTTAAAAAGAAGATCTAATGCATGGTACAGTTTTAATAAAACATCTTTGTCTTCTTTTGCAATATCTAAAGCAGTATTGAAATTAAAAACATAATTATTCGAATTGCGTACTTCTACTTTTATAGTTTTTGATGTGATTTTAAATTTGACTATATCCATATTTATAACGTGTTAACTTTTTTTGTTTTTTTTAATATGAAATTATAAGATGCCTCTAAGAAGTATTAAAGATATTTAATTATTTAGAGTTACAACGTAATTATTTCAAGTTCCTTACTGAAATTTTTATACGATGAGGAATTAATTTCAATAAAAAAACCCTTAAACATTTGATGTTTAAGGGTTTGTTTTTTGTAGCGAGGACGGGAGTTGAACCCGTGACCTCAGGGTTATGAATCCTGCGCTCTAACCAACTGAGCTACCTCGCCAAGATTGCAAGTGAACCGTGTTCCTCATTGCGGGTGCAAAGATAGAAATAATATTAATTGTTGCAAGAATAAAATGAAGAAAAAAAAATATTTTTAAAAATGCATTGTTTTTGGACATATATTCTTATATTTCGAAAAAATTAAAAGTAGCACATGGATCCAAAAATACGTTACGAAATCGAGTTTCCTATAAATTCTTCGCCGCAATTATTATATCAGTATATATCAACGCCGTCAGGTTTGTCAGAATGGTTTGCAGACAATGTAAATTCAAGAGGCGAATTCTTCACTTTCATTTGGAATGACTCGCAGGAAAAAGCGCGTTTGGCTTCTAAGAAAACCGGTGAAAAAGTAAAATTTAAATGGGTTGACGAAAGCAGTAAGGATACGGAATACTTTTTTGAATTGCATATTTTAGTTGATGAATTGACTAAAGATGTATCATTAATGGTTGTCGATTTTGCCGAAAAAGAAGAAGTAGGAGAAGCTAAACAATTGTGGGAGAATCAGATCTCAGACCTGAAACATCTTATAGGATCTGTTTAGTAAATTTCTATTTTATACCTTATATTTGCCCTGAACAAAATTCAGGGTTTTTTTATGATCAATTTTAACGGAAACATAGTAGAGCGAGAAGAGAATATATTAACTCAAAATCGTGCTTTTTTGTATGGAGATGGTGTTTTTGAAACACTAAAAATAATCAATAACAAAATCTTGTTTCTGGAAGATCATTATTTCCGATTAATGGCTTCGATGCGTGTTGTTAGAATGGAAATTCCAATGAACTTTACAATGGAATTTCTGGAAGAGCAAGTTTTAAGTCTTGTTCAGCAAAACGGATTTTCAGCATCAGCACGAGCACGAATTACTGTTTTTAGAAACGATGGCGGATTGTATTTGCCAAAAACTAATGAGGTTTCTTATTTAATTAATGCGATACCACTTGAAGATACTGCTTACGCTTTAAAATCAGGCGAATACGAAGTTGATTTGTATAAAGATTTCTATGTGACCAAACAATTATTATCGTCGATTAAAACGACTAATAAATTGATTAATGTTACAGGAAGTATTTTTGCTCATGAAAATGGTTTGGCAAACTGTCTTTTAATAAACGACACTAAAAATGTTATCGAAGGATTACAAGGTAATTTATTCATGGTTATGGGTAAAAAACTAATTACGCCACCAATTTCTGAAGGTTGTTTAAATGGGGTAATGCGCAAGCAAATTCTAGCTTTAGCCAAAAAAGTTGAAGGCATAGAAGTATTGGAAGAAATAATTTCGCCTTTTGATCTTCAAAAAGCAGATGAATTATTTCTTACCAATGTAATCACGGGAATACAGCCGATAACCAAATATCGAAAAAAGGAGTTTACAAGTAATCTGGCTCATTTATTATTGCAGAAACTAAATGAATCCATCTCTGAAAATTAATTCAGATATGGATTTTCAGGTGCATTTGACCATATAAGATAATCTCCACCGAGCTCAATAATTTGCTCTTTCCAAAAATGAGTGGTTGACTTTCCTATAATTTTGTTTTTATAATTATTATCAGCAATGATCCAGGAGTTTCCCTGCATTTCATTCTCAAGCTGATTTTCGTCCCAACCTGTGTAACCTAAGAAAAAACGAATATTATTTTTACTAATAGATCCGTCGTTTATTAAGTCTTTGGTCGATTCGAAATCACCTCCCCAATAAATCCCATTAGAAATCTCGACACTATTCGGGATTAGATCTGGAATATTGTGAATAAAATATAGATTATCCTGCTCAACAGGGCCTCCATTATATATCTTAAAAGAAGCTTCGATCTCCGGAATTAGATCATTAATAGTATACTTAAGTGGTTTATTAATGATAAATCCTATTGATCCTTCTTTATTATGGTCTGCTAATAAAATTACCGATCTATTAAATGATAAATCTCCAATTATAGAAGGTTCGGCAATAAGCAGGTGTCCTTTTTTTAATTTTTCTGAAATCATACGGCTACAATTTTTATTAAATTTAATCATAAAATTTTTAAAATCCCAAATAAAATCGTTAAACCGCACAAAAAAACCCTCCATGAGGAGGGTTTTGATTATATTATAAGTTTAGAGAACTTTCTTACTTAGTTCACTGCACCTTCTAATTCAGCTCCAGCTTTGAATTTAACTACATTTTTAGCAGCGATTTGGATAGTTTTACCAGTTTGTGGGTTTCTACCGTCTCTAGCAGCTCTAGCAGATACTGACCAAGATCCAAAACCTACTAATGAAACTCTACCACCTTTTTTCAAAGTAGCTCCTACGTTTCCTAAAAATGACTCTAAAGCTAATTTTGCCGCAGCTTTTGTAATTCCTGCATCAGCAGCGATAGCATCGATTAATTCTGATTTGTTCATAATAATTAGTTATTAATTGTTGGTTAAAAAAAATTGTTAATACACAAATTTAGTAGGAAATCCGTTCCTTGCAAGTGTTTTCTTTAAATTTAGTAAAAATTGTTAATAACTTCGTTTTTTTGTTCATAAAGCAGGTTGTTCATCGGTAAAAATCAGGTAGAAACCCCTGTTTTACTGACTTTAATAGACCTTTGCTGTATCAGAAAAAGTTATACCGTTTAGTAATTCTGCCACTTGCATTCTCTTTTTACCCGGTAATTGCAAACTCAAAAGCTGAATAAAGCCATCCTGAACCGCAACTTTGATTTCTTTTTTGCTGCAAATCAACTTTCCAATCTCATGAGAATGTGCTTCAGAAACCAATTTTGCCTCGTATATTTTGATAGATTGCTCTTCATCTTTATCTTTCAAAAAAGACCAGGAAGCTGGATAAGGACTTAAACCTCGAATTAGATTATTGATTTCGGCTCCGGATTTCGTCCAGTCGATCTTACAATTTTCTTTATTTAACTTATAAGCTGTTTTAATTTCCTCGTTGTCTTCCTGAATTGTAGTGGTTACATTTCCGTTTTCAATAACTTTTAAAGTTTCAATTACAGTTTCACTTCCTAATAACATTAATCGGTCATGTAGTTGTCCTGCATTTTCTGTTGGTTCAATCGCAATTTCCGAATTTAAAATCATTGCACCGGTATCAATTTTGTCATCGATAAAGAAAGTGGTAACACCAGTTTTGGTTTCTCCATTAATAATTGCCCAGTTAATTGGTGCAGCACCACGATAATTTGGTAATAATGAAGCGTGAAGATTAAATGTTCCTAAGCTTGGCATTTCCCAAACTACTTTAGGAAGCATTCTAAAAGCAACCACAATTTGCAAATTGGCATTCAGAGCTTTTAATTCGGCAAGAAAACCTTCGTCTTTTAAGTTTGTTGGTTGTAATAAGGTTAGATTGTTTGCCAATGCATATTCTTTTACAGCCGAATATTTTATTTTTTGTCCGCGTCCTGCCGGTTTATCTGCAGCAGTAATCACGCCAACAACATCGTAATTATTTTTAATAATGGTATCCAGAATGCCAACAGCAAATTCCGGAGTTCCCATAAATATGATTTTCAATTTTTCCATTATGATTTTAATGTGTATTTGTTATTCGGTTGAATGGTAATATGATTGTTTTCTAATAATTCCTGAAGTACCACAACAACATCGTTGGCATCCAGTTTTATTTGGGTTTGGATTTCTCTCGAAGTCAAAGCAGCCGATTTTAATAAATGAAGAATTTTATCGGCAATAGAATCAGCTTCTGTAATTTTTCCTTTTTGAGTAATGCAATAAGAACATACGCCACAATTAGAATTAGTTTCTTCTCCAAAATAAGCTAAAACCAATCTGTTTTTGCAAGTTTTGTTCTCCTTTATATAATGTAGAACAGATAAAAGTTGTTCTTCCTTTAATTGATTTTGTTTTTCGAGATATTTCGCAACTCGATTTATAGTTAAATCATCTTCGCGAACTTCATTAAATAATATAGTAGCGTCGTTATTTTTTGATTTATAATCGATGATTTCTTTTTCTTTCAGCTTTTCCAGAACTGCCGAAACCTGCTCTTCCGTATGTTGTGATTTTTTTGCAATCAGCGAAAGATTAAAAGGTGTTTTCATTTCGTAAACGCCGGGATAAGTTCTCACGATTGCCAGAATAATTTCTTCATCATTCGGATTCAAACTCATATAACGAAGAACTTCTTTTGACTCGATTAAAAACTGCAATGTAATCTTCTCAGAGAATTCCTGTGACATCGTGATAATTCCCTGCTGATTTAAAAACTGCAAAGCATTATAGGTTTTTAAAGTAGGGAAGTCATATTTATGACAGAAATGATTTAGTTTAAAAGAAAAAGAATCGTCCAAACCTTCGCCATAAGCAATCTGAAAATAATTGCACAGCTTGACATACATCAGCTTCAGGAACTTTTTATCCGGCAAAACGCTCAGAAATTGCTGTTCCGTTTGATTGGCATCAGAATTATTATAAAGTAAAACCGAAAATGCTTTTTCTCCATTTCGTCCCGCTCTTCCAGATTCCTGATAATAGTTTTCGATATTTTCAGGTAACTGCGTATGAATGACCGTTTTTACATTGTCTTTGTCGATTCCCATTCCAAACGCATTTGTGGCCACAATAACCTGCGCTTGTTCTGACATCCACAACTGCATGTTTTTGTCTTTTTCTTTCGCCGAAAGGCCACCGTGATAATAAGTCGCTTTAAAACCTAACGATTGTAATTGCGTCGACATATTCAAACACGATTTCCTATTTCGTACATATATAATAGAAGGTTGTGGATTTTTCTTCAGGATTTGTTCTGTGCGATACAGTTTATCTTCGACTTCGAAAACCATGTAAGCAATATTTTTTCTTTCAAAAGATTGCTGAAAAAGAATAGGATCTTTTAGTCCTAATTCGGTTTTAATATCTTCAATAACTCGTGGAGTCGCTGTAGCGGTTAAAGCTAAAAATGGAATCTTAGGAAAAAACTTTTTAAGCTCAGAAATCTTTAAATACGCCGGGCGAAAATCATGTCCCCATTGCGAAACACAATGCGCTTCGTCAATAGCGATTAAATTTATAGGCAGATTTTTAATGCGTTCCAATATCCAATCCGACTGAAGTCGTTCCGGAGAAAGGTATAAAAATTTAAAATTTCCGAATTGGCAATTGTCCAGAAGATCAATTATTTCTTCCGTATGAATTCCACCTGTAAGCGCGATGGCTTTAATTTCTCGTTTCTGTAAATTCGCAACCTGATCCTTCATTAAAGCGACCAAAGGCGAAACTACCAAACATATACCTTCCTGCATCATTGCCGGAACCTGAAAACAAATCGATTTTCCGCCGCCAGTTGGTAAAAGGGCAAAAGTATCCTGACCGCTTAAAACCGAGTCGATAATCTCCTCTTGCAGCGGTCTAAAACTGTCGTGTTTCCAGTATTTTAAAAGAATTTCTTGCGCTTCTGGCATTGGTCATGTTTTAAAGTTAAAAAATTTAGAAATCAGTTTCTAGTTTTACAACTTTAAACATATGCCTAAATTTTATCTAAGATATAAAGAATTCTGTTCTCAACCGTATCTTTAGGCACTTCAATTAAGTCGTAACCATATTTTTTATAGGTGTCAACAAGGTGTTTTTGTATCGTTAATGCCTGTTCAAAATTCTCGTAGCGTTCCGTATCGCTTTCGTAGATTTCTTCCCAAGGCGGTAAAATAAAAGTTTTTGTATATTTAAAATCCTCACAAGCTTTTATAAAACTCTCCGGATAATCATCACCAATATAATCCATATAAGCCACAACATCAGGAATACCGCGATCTATAAAAACGACATCGTCAGATTCTTCAAGAGCATTTTTAAATTGGTTTATGCGTCCTTCAAGCAACATTTCGCTAAACAAAAGAGGTTGTTCCAAAAACAATTGTTCGATACCACGTTGTTGGGCTTCGAGCGTAACTTGTCTTGAAATTTCAGGGTAACAGCAGTAGCCACGAGCTACCAATTCGTTGATAAGAGTAGATTTCCCCGTTCCCGGGCCACCAATGAGAACTATGATTTGTTTTTGCACTTTCTAAAAATAAAGCGCAAATTTACCTAAACTTATTGGTATTTAAAAAGATTATTTTGCCTTGAGCGAATGATTTCGCAATTTTAGGTTACAATGTTCCTGCTTTCAGCTATATCTTTTATGTCGAACCCCGCCATAAAAGGATATCACCTCAATCAGGGCTAATTAGGAAACATGGTTTTGTTTTTGGAATTATTTACAAGATTGTGTTAAATTTTCATGTAAGCTGGACTAAAGTCCAGCTCTACAAAATAAATCATTCCTTCGGAATTGAAAAAAGAACCGCAGGTTCGGCAAATATTGTAGGGCTGGACTTTAGTCCAGTTTAAATAAAGAATATATTATAGAATATCAATTTAAGATTGTAATTAATTACAAAACAAATATTTCCCAGAATCTGCACCTTTTTTCTCCGAAGGAATAATAATATGCGATTCAAATCTTTTCCCTTTCAAAACATCATTTGCAAAATCCAAAACATATTGTTGCCCTTGATGAAAAAGATAACCTGAGAATTCATGTCCGCCACCGCAAAAAGTAATCAGTTCAATATCTTTATGAAGATCCTTCATTTGGTTATAAACAGCATAAGATCCAAAAAGAATCAGCCAACCCGAAGCATTTGTTGGGCAAGAACGATGAGAACCCGCAGCATATGGAACAGTTTGATCATTATTTCCGTGCGCCAATAACATCGGAATTGCTTTTTCTTTGGTGATTAAATTAATATCCTGAATTGCTCCGGAACCTCCAATAAAACCGGCATATTTGAAGTTTTCCGGTAAATTGTTTTTATATAAGTTCATGAGTTTATAATCCCAAAATGAAGCTTGAAAACCAATTTCGGCACCTGCGCTAATTCCAGAAATAAAGATTTTTGAAGCATCAAGATTGTATTTATTCGAGTTTTCAATCAAAAATGAAGTCGCTTGCCACATATCGCTCACGCCAATTTGGATTGCTTTTATTTTTTCGGGTACAGTTCCTTTGCAGCCAAAATCTTTTCCCTTCATATATAAGCTGTACGAAATACTTGCGACAGCATAACCGTTTTTTGCCATAAACATCCCAAAATCTTTCTCACTTGTACGTTCACCGCCAGAGAATCCTCCGCCAAAAGCGAAAATGATTAACGGAATTTTTTCATTTGCTTTTTTCTGTGGTAAATACAAATCCAGATCCAGTTTGATAGTATCATTCTGAAAATAAGTCATTGTTTTTATTTCCTGTGCCTGAATATTGTGAAAAGTGATAATAGTAAAAAGGAAGATGATGATTTTTTTCATTGTGGTGTAGTTTAATCTCGCAAAGTCGCAGAGTCGCAAAGAAAACGTTCGAAGTTTAAAAACTTTGCGACTCTGCGACTTTGCGAGAGATTTCTTTGTATTCTTTTCTCAAATATAAGAGGAAATTTTACAAAGAAATAAAGTTATGATGCTTTTTTCTTTGCACCTTTGAACCTCTGTAGCTTTGAACCTTTTTCGAAAGAAAAAAAAATAAAAATCTGAAATCAAAACCGTATATTTGCGTTTATTTTTAATTACGAATGGAGAACGATAAAGAAAAAAACACCGCCGAATTTTACGAAAGATTAAAGGTTGAGTTAGATAATTCAAATACTTGGCCAGCAGAATACTTGTATAAATTCATTGTGCCTACAGTAGACGATAATGTAGAGCGAGTTGAAAAAGCTTTTGACAGCATGGGCGCGGTTATTAAAACTACAAAATCTAAGACGGGTAAATTTACCAGTGTTTCTGTAGATGTTACTATGCATAGTGCTGAAGAAGTGATTAGCAAATACAAAGAAGTTTCTACCATAGAAGGTATAGTTTCATTATAACTTATGAACGAAAAATATAAAAAAGAAGTCGCGAATGATGTTGTTTTTAATTTAGAATATAATTCTGAGAGACAACGTTTAATCATTCCAGAATACGGTCGTCATTTGCAAAAACTGATCGATCAGGCTACTGCAATCGAAGATGCTGAAACGCGCAACAAAGCTGCGAAATACATCATTCAGGTTATGGGAAGTTTGAATCCTCATTTGCGTGATGTGCCGGATTTTCAACACAAATTATGGGATCAGCTTTTTATTATGTCTGATTTTAAATTAGATGTAGAATCTCCGTATCCAATTCCGTCTCGTGATGTATTGCAGCTAAAACCGGATGTATTACAATATCCGCAAAACTTCCCAAAATACAGATTTTATGGTAATAACATCAAATATATGATTGATGTTGCCAATAAATGGGAGGAAGGCGAAATGAAAAATGCATTGGTATTAGTGATCGCCAATCATATGAAAAAGTCTTATTTAAGCTGGAATAAAGACACGGTAAAAGACGATGTTATTTTTGAACATTTATATGAATTGTCTGGAGGAAAAATCAATTTGTTGCAAAGCACAGAAGAGCTTTTAAATACAACTGATTTATTGCGTACCAACAAACGTATGTCAAACAAAATTACGCCACCGGGACAACCAAAAATTCAAAGTAACAAAAACAATAAAGGCCCTGGGAAACCAAAACCTTTTCAGAAAAATAATCAGAAATAAAAAAAGGGCTAAGATACTAAGCAGCTAAGATGCTAAGGTTTTTACGAATAGAAAAACTTAGAACCTTAGCACCTCAGAACCTTAAAAAAAACAATCAGAAATAAAAAAAGTGCTAAGCAGCTAAGCGACTAAGAGCAAAACTTAGAACCTCAGAACCTTAGTAACTCAGAACCTAAAAGAAAAATATGGGAATTTTTAAAATCGAAGGAGGAACTCCTTTAAAAGGAGAAATCACTCCGCAAGGAGCAAAGAATGAGGCGTTACAAATTTTATGCGCCGTGCTTCTAACGGGGGATAAAGTGAAAATTAATAATATTCCCGATATTATTGACATCAATAAATTAATCACATTGTTGGGTAATTTAGGAGTAAAGATTCAACGCAATGAACCGGGTTCGATTACGTTTCAGGCTGATGAAGTTAATGTTGGATATTTAGAAACCGAAGCTTTCAAAAAAGAAGGTGGAGCGCTTCGTGGTTCTATTATGATTGTTGGACCATTATTGGCACGTTTCGGAAAAGGATATATTCCAAAACCGGGAGGAGATAAAATTGGTCGTCGTAGATTAGATACACACTTTGAAGGTTTTATTAACCTTGGAGCAAAATTCAGATACAATAGAGAAGATCACTTTTACGGAGTAGAATCTCCAGAAGGCGGACTTACAGGAACAGATATGTTGCTCGATGAAGCATCAGTTACCGGAACAGCAAACATTGTTATGGCTGCAGTTTTGGCAAAAGGAACTACAACTGTTTACAATGCAGCTTGCGAGCCTTACTTGCAACAATTGTGTAAAATGTTGAACTCTATGGGAGCTAAAATCACCGGAGTTGGTTCAAACTTATTGACTATCGAAGGTGTTGAAAGTCTTGGTGGTTGCGAGCACAGAATTCTTCCTGATATGATCGAAATTGGTTCTTGGATTGGTCTTGCGGCGATGACAAAAAGCGAAATCACGATCAAAAACGTAAGCTGGGAAAACTTAGGTTTGATTCCAAATACATTCAGAAAATTAGGAATTACAATCGAAAAGCGTGGTGATGATATTTACATTCCTGCTCACAAAGACGGATACGAAGTAAAAACAGATATTGATGGTTCTATCTTAACAATTGCCGATGCACCATGGCCAGGATTTACACCTGATTTATTGAGTATTGTTTTGGTTGTGGCAACACAAGCAAAAGGCGATGTTTTGATTCACCAAAAAATGTTCGAAAGCCGTTTGTTTTTCGTAGATAAATTAATTGATATGGGAGCAAAAATTATGTTATGTGATCCGCACAGAGCTGTGGTTATGGGACATAATTTCGAATCTCAACTAAAAGCAACAACAATGTCATCACCGGATATTCGCGCTGGTATTTCATTATTAATTGCGGCTCTTTCAGCAAAAGGAACAAGTACAATTCAAAATATAGAACAAATTGACCGTGGATACGAGCGTATCGACGAGCGCTTAAGAGCAATTGGTGCAAAGATTGTAAGAGCTTAAAAAAGTTAGCCACAAATTCACGAATTTCAATCTTCAAAGATTGCAAAAAAAAATAATTCGTGAATTTGTGGCGAAAAAAATAGTCTATAATGACAGATGAACAAAAAGCTGTAAAAGCTACTATATTCAGTATAGTTGGAAACACCTGCTTAGCCTTGATAAAAGGCTTGGCAGGTTTTTTTGGCAATTCTTATGCCTTAATTGCAGATGCGATAGAATCGACTGCAGATATATTTTCGTCCTGTTTGGTTTTATTCGGAATCAAATATTCTAATAAACCTGCAGATGAAAATCATCCTTACGGACACGGACGCGCTGAACCTTTAATTACATTTTTGGTTGTTGGATTTTTAATTACTTCGGCCACTATTATTGGTTACGAAAGTATTGCCAATATTCAAACCCCACACGGATTACCTAAATCATGGACGTTATATATTCTGGGCGCAATTATTATCTGGAAAGAGTATTCATATCGTTTGGTAATGAAACGTAGCAGAGAGACTAATAGTTCTTCCCTTGCGGCTGATGCCTGGCACCATCGCAGTGATGCAATTACTTCTGTAGCAGCATTTATCGGGATTTCGATCGCCCTCATTTTGGGCAAAGGTTATGAATCTGCAGATGATTGGGCGGCGCTTTTTGCTGCTTTTTTTATCTTATACAATAGCTATAAAATATTCAGACCTGCGCTTGGCGAAATTATGGATGAGAATTTAAATGATGATTTAGTTGAAGAAATTAGGGTCGTAGCCATGACAGTTGAAGGTATTCTTGGAACCGAGAAATGTTTTATTCGTAAAGCCGGAATGAAATACCATGTTGATCTTCACGCCATAGTTTCAGCCCAAATATCAGTAAAAGAAGGACATGATTTGTCTCATAAACTACAAGATAAATTAAAAGAAAAAATACCTCAATTAGGAAATGTTCTGATTCATATCGAACCAGATGATTATCACTGAGAAGAGGTTCTAAGGTGCTGAGGTTCTTAGGGACTAAGGCTTTCTTTAGCAACGATAAAAATTAAAATCCGTTTATTCTTTAAGAGAGTAAACGGATTTTTTTATTGATATAATTGTTAGTTCGAGCGTTCCAAGTCTTTGTGAGAGACTCAAAAAGAATTTTAACTTAGAAACTTAGCAACTTAGAACCTTAGTATCTTAGTCCAAAACATTTAAAATCTTCAAGCCAAATACAACACCATTTTGCTGAATTCCGCTTTGATATGAATGAACATAATCTACACGGAAGAATTTAAATTTTCCAAAACCCAGATTATCCAAACCAACAGTAAATTCAGAATATGGTTTTCTATCTGGAATCGCAAGTGAATGAAATCCTAGATTCATTGTAGATTTCAATAGATTCAATAACGGAATTTTATTCATAATAAAACCGGTGTCATTGTGCTCTAAATGCATTTCAAAATAGCTGTCGTTTGTACTGTTGGCATAATATGGCATCAAATTAAAAACATTCAGATAGCGATCAGTTGTTCCTATATGAGTTTGGTTTCCGTTAAAATGTCTGTAATCTATGAAAGAAATATTTTCGGCATTAAAGAATTTTCCGCCTCTAAAATTCATTCCAAGGATTCCTTTATTTCCTAGTGATAAATCGTATTGAACAGAAGCCCCAATTCTTTCGAATTCATACTTTTTTTCACTGGCAGCAAAAGCTTTTTCAAAAGCTAAAAAGACCGTTGGGTATTTATCATTTTTAAAATTATATCTTCCGTCAGGACGGGAAATATATTTATTTCCAAAATTAATTTTTGCCGATAAAGCTGCTTTAAACAAATGATGCGGATCAAAAGCCGGAGTTACAAAGTCATTTGGTGCCAAGGGATTGTTTGAGGAATAGATATCGTCTCTTTTAAAGAACGAGTAATCAGTTGTATTAAAAAGCGGTTTTCGTTGTTCATAGCCAACTTTTGCATTCAAATTTACACCGTTTGCAACATCTTGTGAATAATTGACCTGAGCAAATTCTAAATTATAAAGTTTCATGTAGTTGTCTTTGAAAAACAATGAACTTATAGAATTGACGAAGTTACTTATTGGTTGAGCACTATTGAATTGAGCGACTTTTGTTCCGCCCGAAGCCCAAATCGTAGCATAATTTATATTATTAAATTTATGACTGAATTCGCCGGTAACGCGAAAACGCTCATCAGAGAAACCGTAATTAAAGGTCGTACTTATAGAAGTAGAAGTTCCTTTTTCTTCATTCCATTTTTTAAATGAAAAACCAGAATCAATATTAAAACCCTGAACGGTATTAAAACTTAAGGACGAAAGATTCAATAAACCTTTGTATTCAAAAGAGTGTTTCTTGAAAGTGTTTTTATATTCATAACCCATTATGATGTCAGTAACTTTAAACTTATTGTTTTTGGCATCGACAGAATCAGTATATTTCTGAGATTTTCTAATGGTTTGTAAGCTGTCTTTTTTAGTATAATCGTTGCTTTCCTCAATTGTTAAAGGAATTGGACGGATTTGATTCCAAAAAGCATCATCTTTTTTATTTGCATCAGTTTCAAAAGCTACAATTTCATTTCCAAATGTTTTCTTTTCGAAAGAAGCCGGAAATTCATAATTCGAATAAACATAATTGAATTTTCCAGAGAACTTTACTCCAAAAGCACCAGCATTAAAAGAAAGAGTTTGAGCGTTTTTTGACCAGATTTTATTTTTGACATTATAACTAAAGCTCTGTTTTAAATTCATTACTTCAGTAAATTCGTTTTTCATTCTATAGCCTTTTATGTCTAAATCGACAGCATAAATTGCAAAACTATCATCAACAATATAAATGTAACCTTCAAAAACAGGCTCTTTATCACGTTTTGGTGTTACCTTTATTTTATAAATCTGCTGATTATTATCGTCAAAAAAAGTTCCTTCAAGTTTGTATTTGTAGTAATTGAAAGCATTATCAGCGATAGGAGAGATGAGGTTAATGTTGAATTCTAATGTGTTGTCATAGAAATCATAAGTAGATAAAGTGGCAGTATTATAACTGAATCCTTTATTGTTTCCAGAAACTTTAGAAGCAATGATTTTCTCTTTTAGTTTTCCGGGTTTTTCAAAAGAAATCTTGGAAATCGTCTCTGATAAATATAAAATACCAGTTCCGGTTGAGTCCAAATTTGAAGCCATTTCGTCACCAATATCGACTTTCATGCCCATTATTTTCTTTGGAAGATCTTTTATTTTAAACATTCCTTTCGAATAAAAATCTGCAGTGTATCGTGCCGTTTTTTCAGAATTGTCTTTTTTGTTTGCAATAGCACTTTTTATAATTGCATTCGCAGGATTATTTTTCGGATCAATAACTACTTCATTCAATGCAAAGCTTTCTTCCTGCATCACAATGTTTAAGGTAACTGTTTTTGAATCTGGCGAAACGGTTGATTTTTGAGTTTTAAAACCCAAGTATTGAAAAACTATTTTGTTTTTACCAATCTCCTTTACATTCAGTTGATATTTTCCCTGTTCGTTAGAAGTTGTTCCTGTGTATGTGTTTTCTTCAAAAACCGAAACAAAAGGCAATGGATTTCCTTTATCGTCGGTTATGGTTCCTTTGATCTGTGCAAAGTTTGAAATCGAAAAAAATAAAAAGGCTGATAAAATATAGTTTCTCATGGAAGTGGTTTCTCTAACAAAAATAGAATAAGTTAAAAATGAGCTTATTAAAAATTTGTTAAAAAAAGACTTACAAGAAAGATTGAATTGCTAAATCATAACTTTTTAAACCAAAACCAAGAATAACACCTTTTGCATTTCCGGATAAATACGATTGATGTCTGAAGCTTTCGCGTGCATAAGTATTCGAAATATGAACTTCGATAACCGGAGTTGTAACCGCTTTTATAGCATCGCCTAAACCTATAGAAGTATGCGTGTAGGCGCCGGCATTTAGAATAATACCGTCAAAAGTAAAACCGCATTCCTGAATTTTTCCTATCAATTCGCCTTCGATATTACTTTGATAATACGAAAGTTCGATGTTTGGATATTTTTGTTTCAACGTTTCAAAATAATCTTCAAAGGTTTGACTTCCGTAAACTTCTGGTTCTCTTTTTCCTAAAAGATTCAAATTGGGTCCGTTAATAATGCAGATTTTCATATTTTGATTTTAATTATAAGTGATGCGAATTCATTTTAATTTTACTGAAAACATTTCACTAAAGTGTAAAAATAAAAAAACCGTTCTAATTAATAGAACGGTTTTTAGAAAAGTATGTGATATTATTTTTAGAACAAGAATCCAGCAGAAAGTTGAACTACTGAGTTTCTAACATCGGCATGAGAAGAAACATCTGTTAATCCTAAACTATAACGACCTTGTACAAATATACTTTTAGTGATTTTTAATCCTAAACCTGCGTTAATAGCAAAATCAAAAGTATTAGCATCTTCGAAATCTACTTTGTTTTTTTGGCTTAATAAAAACGAAGCTTGTGGTCCAACTTCTAAACTTAATGATTTTGTCATATAGATTTTAGCCATTACAGGAATAGATAAATATGCTAATTCATTTTTAAAATCTTCCTGAGCATCTTTAATTTTATAAGTTGCTCCTTGAGTAGAGTATAAAAGCTCTGGTTGAATAGCGAATTTTTCTAATAATTTAATTTCTGCAAGAACACCTACGTGGTAGCTAGTAATTCCATCTTTATCGAATGCTACACCTTCTAATGTTGCATCTCCTGGCTGGCTGGCAAAGTTAACCCCTGCTTTAACTCCAAATTGTACTAATTGTGCTTGTATTGTAGCTGATGTTGCAATGAACAATACAGCTGCTAAAATTATTTTCTTCATAAAAATGTTTTTAAAATTTGGTATTTTTAAATGTTATCTATTAATCAAAACTACAGAATTAGGAATTTATTGTTTTATATTTTGGTTTAAATAATTACTAAATTTCTCATATTTTTTGATTTTTACGAGATAAGAAGCTCTTTTTAAGAAAGTTGTTACTGTTTTGTTTTAGCTGATATTTTTTCAATTTAGTACGAATAGTATTTCAATACTGTTTTTAAAGGGAATAATTTTGGCAAGTTTATTTTTATATTTAATAGATTTTAATTTGATAAATTAGAACAAGAATGTAGTGTTTCATTGTCGGTTTTAAGTGTTGATTAAGGTCAATAATCGATTGCATATTTTTTCTTTTAGTAAGAGATTTGTTTCAATTACCACTTTGTTTGTTATAATAAAAATTAATTTTTATTAAGTAAATTTTTATATTTGACCATTATAACCCTTAAAAACTGATAATGAAAAGAATTATTTTAACTACAATTGCAGTAATGGCATTTGGATTTGCTAATGCACAAGATGGAAATTTTAAAGTTGGCGCACATGTTGGTTTGCCTTTAGGAAATAATGCAGATTTGTTTTCTGTAAATTTAGGTGTTGATGTTGCCTATTTGTGGAATGTAGCGGATAAGTTTAGTGCGGGAGTAGTTTCAGGTTATACAACCTATATCGGTAAAAATTATACGGGTTATATTGGATCTGTTGCTTATGAAATGATTGCGAGCCCTAATCAGAGTTTTATTCCAGTTGCCGGAACTGCACAATATTCAATTGCAGATAATTTTTTTGTTGGCGCAGATTTAGGTTATGCTATTAATGTTGATGGAGATATAGATGGAGGGTTTTTATATCAGCCAAAATTTGGTTTCCAGACTAAAAAAATTGAAGTGTATACTTCATACAAGGGAATTTCGAACAATGGAACTCTTTCCTCTGTAAACTTGGGATTCAATTATAAATTCGATTAATAAATGTTTTTTTAGAGCCTTCTTTAAATATACACAAGTTCTATAATGATTTTGTTGATCTTTTGAAGACTAATAGGTTAGCTTTATTTAAATATGATGAAAGCTTTAGATACTGCTATATTTGTTAAAATAAAAATTAATTTTTATTAAGTATATTTTTATATTTGACGATTATAACCCTTAAACAAATTGTAATGAAAAGAATTATTTTAGCTGCAATGGCAGTAATGGTATTTGGCTTTGCTAATGCGCAAAAAACTAGATTTGGAGTAAAAGGAGGTTTGAATATTTCAACTGTAGTTGGAGGAGATGTTGATGATACTAAATCTTTGATAGGTTTCCACGTTGGAGGTTTTGCGGAAATTCATGTTGTTGAGAAATTTTTTATTCAACCAGAGCTTTTGTTTTCTACTCAAGGTACTAAAGTTGAAGGCCCTTTTGGGAATGATGGTGATGTCAAACTGAATTATTTGAATATTCCAGTATTGGCTAAATACTATTTTATTGAAAATAAGTTTAGTGTTGAAGCGGGTCCACAACTAGGTATTTTATTGTCAGCAAAAGCAGAAGGTGACGATATTAAAGATTTTACCAGATCAACAGATCTTGGTTTTAATATAGGAGCTGGATATAATTTTACTGATAATCTTTCAGTGGGTCTTCGTTATACTATTGGTTTATCTCCTCTTTCTGATAAAGATATCGATAATGCAGATGATTATTATGATAGTGCTAAAAATAGTAACCTTGCGTTATCTTTAGCTTATAAATTCTAATATTTTTTATCAATAAATATTTTTAAAACCTTCCCTTAATCGGGAAGGTTTTTTTTATTTGGTATCTATAATACTGAAAACTAATTGCATATGTAAATTTAGTTTAAGATAAATCTTTATATTTGTATAAGAATATTCTGTTATTTTAGTATTGTGTTTTTTCCTTTAATTTAATTTATAGAGAATGAGAAAAATTATATTACCAATTGTTGCATTTATGATGTTTGGATTTGCAAATGCTCAGTCGACTAGATTTGGTGTGAAAGGCGGACTAAATGTTTCAAATTTTACGGGTTATGAAGAAGATGTTAAGTCTTTAATTGGTTTTCATGTTGGAGGTTTTGCAGAAATAAAGGTTGCTAAAAAATTTGCGATTCAGCCTGAGTTTTTGTTTTCTACACAAGGAACAATAATTGAAGGCTTCGACGGAGATTCTAATACTACCGTAAAAGTGAATTATTTAAATATTCCGGTTTTGGCTAAATATTACATAACGGATGCATTTTCTGTGGAAGCTGGGCCACAAATTGGCTTTTTATTATCTGTCAAAGCAAGAGGCGAAGATGTTAGTGATCTTTATAAATCAACAGATTTTGGTTTCAATTTAGGATGTGGATATAATTTTACAGAAGATATTTCTTTAGGTGTTCGTTACACAATTGGTTTGACAGATGTTAATGATATTTCTGATGAACAAGATTATCCTGATTTGTACAATGCGAGCTTTAAAAACAGCAATTTTGCATTATCTTTAGCGTATAAATTCTAATATTATAAAATATATATTTAAAACCTTCCCTTTATCAGGAAGGTTTTTTTATGCCCAAAAAATGTTTTACTTTGTAGATATGAACTGGAACCGATACATAAAAGATTATCAATCGTATTTGCGAATAGAAAGAGGTTTGTCTAAAAATACAATTGAAAACTATGGTTTTGATATTGAGCGATTATGTCTTTTTTTAGATACTAATCAAATTGAAGTTTCGCCTTTAAAAATCACAGATGAAACTGTCCAGCAATTTATATATTCTGTTTCCAAAGAAGTAAATCCGCGTTCACAAGCGCGTATTATATCTGGTTTGAAAAGTTTTTTTAATTATCTGGTTTTTGAAGATTATAGAAATGACAATCCGTTGGAATTAATTGAAACTCCAAAAACGGGCAGAAAATTACCGGATACTTTATCTGTTACCGAAATTGATGCTCTTATCGCTGCAATTGATTTGAGTAAAAATGAAGGAGAACGAAATCGTGCCATGCTGGAAGCTTTATACGGTTGTGGACTTCGGGTTTCTGAATTGATTTCGTTAAAAATATCAGATCTGTTTTTTGACGAAGGTTTCATAAAAATCACCGGAAAAGGAAATAAAGAACGTTTTGTTCCTATTGGTAAGTTGACTCAAAAATACATAGAGATCTATCAGAAGGAAGTCAGAGTAAATTTAAATATTAAAAAAGGCTGCGAAGATACTTTGTTTTTAAACCGAAGAGGTAATCAGCTTACTCGTGCAATGGTATTTACAATCATAAAAGATCTGGCGGTAAAAATAGGTTTGCATAAAAGCATTAGTCCGCATACTTTGCGACATTCATTTGCTACACATTTACTTGAAAATGGAGCTGACTTAAGATCTATTCAATTAATGTTGGGACACGAATCGATAACAACTACAGAAATCTATGTGCATTTAGACAGGAGATTTTTAAAAGAAGTGATGCATTCTTTTCATCCAAGAAAATAATTTTTTGGCTAGAGTCCTGATTTTTAAAGCAAAAATTAATATATTGTATATTATTTTCTACTAAAAGCAGATAAGACCGACAAACGGCACTTTTATTGTTTTAAGTGTTATTGATCATTCAATTTAAGTAAAAATAAGTAGCATATGGTTTTTGATTTATATGAAAATGAGGATTGCTTAGAGGTGAATAATTTTTACAAAAAATTGTTTGCTGAGATGCCTGATTTGTTATTTCAATTTGTTGTTGACAACGATAACAATTATTCTTTTCCGTTAGTTAGTAAGTCGGCTGATGAGATTTTTGAGTTTACGGCCAGTGAATTCAACAATGACATTAAGTTTATTATTTACGAGAGAGTTTTTCTTCAGGATCGTGAAGCATTTTTTCAATCTTTAGTTAAAGCGCGTAAAGAAATAAAACCGTGGGACATTGAATTTCGTGCTGTTTTACCCAAAAAAGGCTTGCGTTGGTTTAAAATTTCTGCAAAAACAGAACAATCAGATGATGGAAGAGTTAGTTTCTACGGACATGTTTCTGATATTACAGAATTAAAAGATAAAGAAGAAAAGTTACGTATTTCTGAAGAACGATTTCAATTTGCATTGGAGGCTTCTACAGCTGGAATCTGGGATTGGGATATGGTGACCAATAATGTTTTCTATTCGTCTTTATCATTAAAAATACTGGAATTGGATTCTGCTGATATTTTTGACGATCCGGAACGTTGGGATAAAATTGTGCATCCTGATGATCTTCCCAAATACTATTCAGACATACAAGAACATTTTGATAATAAGATTCCTTATTACGAAAACTATCATCGTGTAATGACTTCGAGCGGAAATTATAAGTGGATTTTAGATCGCGGAAAAGTTATTAAGAGAGATGAAAATGGAAAACCATTACGCGTAATTGGAACTCATACCGATGTTTCTTTACAAAAAGAAAAAGAACTTGAACTGATAAAAACGATGAAATTGTACAGCGATCAAAATAGCCGATTGCTGAATTTTTCGCATATCGTTTCACATAATTTAAATACACAGGCAGGAAATATAAAGTCGATTTTAGACTTTATTGATGCTGACGGTGATAAAGAAACCGTAAGTGAAATGTTGGAGCATTTGCGAACCGTTTCTAATGATTTAAATGACACAATTTCTAATTTAACACAGATCGTAAAGACTCAAAGTAATATTAATATTGCGGTTGTTCCATTAAAACTTTGTGAATACATCGAGAAAACAATTTCGACAATCAAAGGTTACGATAAACAAAAGAAGGTTACGATTGTGAATAATGTTCCTCAATATTTGACCATTAATTTTAATCCCGCTTATCTGGAAAGTGTTTTGTTAAACTTTACTACAAACGCTATAAAGTATGCGCATCCGGATCGCGACCCAATTATAGTTTTTGATTTTTCGATCGAACCTGAGGGGTATAAATCATTAAAAATTACAGATAATGGTTTAGGAATCGATTTGGCTGTTTATGGTGATTTATTATTCGGAATGTATAAAACTTTCCATAAACATCAGGAGGCACGAGGAATTGGATTGTATATTACCAGAAATCAAATTGAAGCGATGAAAGGAAGTATTTCTGTAGAAAGTGAAGTAGGAGTAGGAACTAGCTTTAAAATTGTTTTTAATGATGTTTAAATGAATTTGATATAAACAAAAAAGGCTATCGTTACGATAGCCTTTTTTGTTTTATAATAGTTTAGATTACTTAGCGATATTAACTGCTCTGGTTTCTCTAATTACAGTAACTTTTACCTGACCTGGATAAGTCATTTCAGTTTGGATTTTTTGTGAAATCTCAAAAGATAGGTTTGCAGCGTTATCGTCAGAAACTTTTTCGCTTTCTACGATTACACGTAATTCTCTACCAGCCTGAATTGCGTATGCATTTTTTACACCACTAAATCCGTAAGCTACTTCTTCAAGATCTTTCAAACGCTGAATGTATGAATCCAGAACCTGACGTCTTGCACCTGGTCTTGCTCCTGAAATAGCATCACAAACCTGAACGATTGGAGAAAGTAATGATTTCATTTCGATCTCATCGTGGTGAGCTCCAATTGCATTACAAACTTCTTCTTTTTCGCCATATTTCTCAGCCCATTGCATCCCTAATAATGCGTGTGGTAAGTCACTTTCAGTATCCGGCACTTTACCAATATCATGAAGTAAACCAGCTCTTTTTGCCAATTTTACATTCAAGCCTAATTCGGCAGCCATGATACCACAAAGTTTAGAAACTTCTCTTGAGTGTTGCAATAAGTTTTGTCCGTAAGATGAACGGTATTTCATTCTACCAACAACCTTAATTAATTCAGGGTGTAAACCGTGAATTCCTAAGTCGATTACAGTACGTTTACCAACTTCGATAATTTCGTCGTCGATTTGTTTCGCCGTTTTAGCAACAACTTCTTCAATTCTCGCTGGGTGAATACGTCCGTCAGTTACTAATTTGTGCAATGACAAACGGGCAATTTCTCTACGAACCGGATCAAAACAAGAAAGAATAATAGCTTCCGGTGTATCATCAACAATGATTTCAACTCCCGTTGCAGCTTCAAGAGCTCTAATGTTACGACCTTCACGACCAATAATTCTACCTTTTACATCATCAGATTCAATGTTAAATACTGAAACGCAATTTTCAACTGCTTCCTCAGTTCCAACTCTCTGGATTGTATTGATGATAATTTTCTTAGCTTCTTGTTGCGCAGTAAGTTTTGCCTCTTCAATCGTATCCTGAATGTGAGACATTGCTTTGCTTTTAGCTTCAGCTTTTAAACCTTCTACTAATTGTTCTTTTGCTTCTTCGGCAGAAAGTCCTGAAATTACTTCAAGTTGTTGCAATTGACTTTTGTGTAATTTGTCAACTTCAGCTTGTTTTTTGTCTAAAACCTCAATTTTATTGTTGTATTCGTTCGTTTTAGCTTCAAAATCGTCATTTACTTTTTTAGCTTTCGAAAGTTCATTTGAAATTTGAGATTCTTTGTCGCGCACTCTTTTTTCTACTTCAGCTACTTTTTTGTCTCTAGCTAAAATAACTTGTTCGTGTTCTGATTTTAATTCGATAAAGCGCTCTTTTGCCTGAAGGATTTTATCTTTTTTGATATTTTCTGCTTCTAAATTAGCGTCTTTTAATATGGAAGAGGCTTCTTTCTTTGCGTTTTTAATTAAATTAGAAATATTGCTTTTTTCGATGATTTTAGCGATTGCAAATCCTGCTGCAATCCCTACAATACCTGAAATAATGATCGTTATTATGTCCATGTTTGTTAAAATTTATATATAAAAAAGCCTACATTAATTGCTTGAATAAACTCGTAAAGACAAGTTTTGAGCTAACTCACTGTTCAAGTTTCCCAGTCGAAGCAGGGCATACTATAGTAGCGACGATTTGCTCATTCTAAATTGTTAGTGTTGAGTTTACCAATTGTGAACTAATGTAGGCAGTATCTTAGTTTCTGTAAAGAACGTTTAATTTTCGAGATATTGATCTAATAGCGAATTTAATCTTTTAATTCTTTCGATGGTTTCTTCGCCATCGATTGCATTATCAATTTGTTTTTGTTCTACTTGTGATGCAAATTGCAAAGCACACATAGCCAGAACATCTTGTTTGTCACGAACCGCGTAACTTTCTTCGAATTGCTTGATCATAGCATCAATTTTCTTAGAAGCACTTCTAAGTCCTTCTTCCTGAGCTGGTTCTACCGTTAATGGATAGACTCTGTCTGCGATTGATATTTTAATTCTAAGCTTTCCGTCCATGTCTTTCTAATCTGATAGTTGTGCTATACAGTAATCAATTTCGCGAATTAATGAATTTATTTTAAGCTTTGTCTCTCTCTTGTTATTGTCGCTGCCGAGCAACGAATTGGCTATCTTAAGTGTGTCATATTGCTTCTTCAAAGCCTCCATTTCTTCAGATTGTTTCTGGATAATTTGCGCAGCTTTGGCTAGTTCTAATCTTAAAACCTGATTGTTTTTTTCTAGGGCCTTTGATTTCTCAAAAAGCTTTTCGACTTTATATTCAAGAGTATCAATTATTTCTGCAATTACACTCATTATAAATCCTATTCATTACTTAATCATACAAAGTTAGTATTCCTTTTTATTAATGCAATTTTTTATCGATTTTTTTACATTAAAAATAATCAAACAAATGAAATTCAATTAATTGTATTTTTGTAGCTTTTTACTCGTTTTTAGTAGCTAATTTCTTTATCTTAGCAAAAATGTTGCCTTATGAGATTATCACTGCTTGCCCTGTTTTTTTCTAGTTTTATTTTCGCTCAGACCCAATATCCGAAGGATTATTTTCGTCCGCCGCTTGATATTCCAATGCAGCTTTCTGGGAATTTTGGGGAGTTAAGACCAAATCATTTTCATGCTGGTTTTGATTTAAAAACAAACCAAAGAGAAGGATTAAGTGTTCATGCAATTGCCGATGGATATGTTTCAAGAATCAAAATTTCGACTTTCGGAAACGGAAAATGCATTTATATAACACATCCAAATGGCTACACTTCAGTTTACGGACATTTGCAAACTCCTGTTGGTGAAATTTTAAATTATGTCAAAAAAACGCATTACAAAGAAAAGGCATACGAAATCGAAATGTTTCTAAAACCTGATGAATTGCCAGTTACAAAAGGCGAAATTATTGGACTTTCCGGAAATACAGGTTCTTCTGAAGGACCACATTTGCATTTTGAAATTCGTGACACTAAAACAGAATTTGTAATTAATCCGATATTTTTTGGATTCGATAAGAATATTAAAGACACTAAAAAGCCAACAGTTTCGAGTGTTTATGTTTATCCGTTAGACAATTCTACGGTGAATCAATCGAAACAGCCTTTGTTGCTAAATGTTGCGCTTCAAAAAGACGGAACCTATTTGGCAAGTAAAGTAAAAGCCAATGGAAAAATCGGTTTTGGAATTGTAGCAGTAGATTTTGATGATGTTTCTTTTAATAAAAATGGAGTTTTTAATGTTTCTACTTTTTTTAATGGAAATCAAAATTATAACTATCAATTCAATACTTATTCGTTTGACGAAATGCGCTATGTAAATGCGTTGATTGATTATGGAAAATATAAAAAATCAGGTCAGCGCATTCAAAAACTTTTCATGAAAACACCTTTTGCTTTAAGTATCATAAAAACAGATTCTTTACGAGGAATTATTCCGGTCGAGCCGAATTTAGCTTCAACGTATAGAATTGAAGTTTCTGATTATTTTGGAAATTTGAGTACCATCACAGTTCCGGTTGAATATGATGCTGCAACGCCAATTGTAAAAGAAGAGCCAGTGACTTCAAAATATTTTATTAAAGTCAATAAAGATTCCAATTTCGAAAAAGATAATATGTCAGTATTTTTTCCGGCGGGAACTTTTTATGATGATTTTAATTTGAATTTCGATGTAAAAAACAATCGTATTTATATTCACGACGATACAGTTCCGGTGCATTCAAATTTTACAATCACGATAAAAGACAGTTCATATCCTGAAGAATTAAGAGATAAACTTTATATTGGAAGAGGGAATAGTTACAACGGAACCATTAGAAAAGGAGATGTTTTTACGGCAAAATCAAAAACGTTAGGACAATTTGGATTGGTTTTGGATACAATTAAGCCAACCATTAAAATTGTAAAATCAATTCAGGATAAATGGATAAGTGATGTCAAAAAAATAGATTTCATCATTAATGATTCTCTATCAGGAATTAAATCATACAACGGATATTTAAACGGAAACTGGATTTTGTTTGAATATGAAAATAAAACAAAGAAAATCACACATACTTTTGATGATACAATGCTTGCTGAAGGGGCAAACGATTTAAAAATTGAAGTAATTGATAATGTGGGTAATTCTGCTATCTTTGAAACTCATTTTTTTAGAAGTCAACAAAAATAAAATCAAAACGTTTGAATAATAACAGAGTAATATTCGGTTTTCTTTTTTTATGCATTTCTTGTATTTCATTTGCTCAAAATGCTCATGTTAAAGGTATTATTTTAGATAATCAAAAACGTCCGGTCGTTGATGTCAATGTGACTTCTTCTGGGAATACAACACAATCAGATGCGAACGGTTTTTATGAAATCGATGTTCCTTCGAACAAAAAAACGTCTCTGATTTTTACTCACATTTCTTTAAAAATGATGAGTTTGGCAGTAAATCTAAAAACGAATGAAGTTTTTGTTTTTAATCCTGTAATGAGTAATTCTGAAGAACAAATGGGAGAAGTTTTTGTTTCTTCCAAAAATAAAAAACGCGTTCAGGGAATTACAACTATAGATGCGGCAACGATTAAAAAGATTCCCGGAGCAAATGCCGGAATCGAAAACATTCTAAAAACATTACCGGGAGTAAATTCAAATAATGAACTAAGTACCCAATATGCAGTTCGTGGCGGAAATTATGACGAAAATTTAGTTTATGTAAACGAAGTCGAAGTTTATCGTCCGTTTTTAATTCGTTCTGGTCAGCAAGAAGGATTAAGTTTTACAAATACAGATTTGGTTCAAAACGTTGACTTTTCGGCTGGAGGATTTCAGGCTAAATTTGGAGATAAATTATCTTCTGTTTTAGATATTACGTATAGAAAACCAACACAGTTTGGAGCTTCTTTAGAGGCAAGTTTACTGGGCGGAAGCGTGTCTGTTGATGCAGTTTCTAAAGATAAAAAATGGTCTGCAGTAACCGGAGTTCGATATAGAAACAATAGTTTATTGGTCAATAGTCAGGATACAGAAACAAATTATACGCCAACTTTTGCCGATATTCAAACGAACATCAATTATGATATTTCGCAAAAATGGCAAATTAGTTTTTTAGGAAATATTTCTGAAAACAAGTATTTGTATCAGCCTTTAACGCGTGAGACAAAATTTGGAACAATCGATCAGCCAATGTCTCTGGCGGTATATTATGAAGGTCAGGAACGAGATAAATACGATACTTATTTTGGAGCATTAAAAACGACTTATAAGGTTTCTCCAACTTTAACGTTGAAGCTTATTGGTTCGTTATTTCATACTACAGAACAAGAACATTTTGATATTCTGGCGCAATATCGTCTTGGGAATGTTGGTGAGGATCAAGACGCTTCTCAAGTTGATTTTACAAAAGGAATTGGTTCGCAATTGAGTCACGCCCGAAATGATTTAGACGCTTTAATTGCAAATGCAGAAATTAAAGGATTTAAAGAATGGTTAAATGACAGCCAATTAGAATTTGGACTTAAATATACCAGAGAATCTATTAGAGACAGAGTTGTAGAATGGGAAATGATCGATTCAGCTGGGTTTTCTATAAATCCGCCAATTGTTATTTTGCCACAAAATAATCAGCCATATCAACCGTATACCGGACCATTGTTGCCGTATCAGGATGTTCGTGCAACAAATTTTAATACCATAAACAGATTCTCAGGATACGCACAATACAATAAAAAAGCAGAACTCGGTTCTAATCAGATTTGGTATCATATTGGAGCTCGTTTCCAGAGTTGGAATGTTTCAGGAGCCGCTGTTGAAGGAAAAAATCAAATTGTTTTTAGTCCGCGTGCACAATTTGCCATAAAACCAGATTGGGATATGGATATGGTTTTTAGAATTTCGGGCGGATTATACCATCAGCCGCCTTTTTATCGAGAACTTAGGGATTTAGAAGGTGTTGTGAATCCAAATGTAAAAGCGCAGGAATCAGTTCATATTGTTTTAGGGAATGATTATAATTTTAAAATGTGGAATCGCCCTTTTAAATGGGTTACAGAATTATATTATAAATCACTTTCTGATGTAAATGTGTATTCGATCGATAATGTTAGAATTCGTTACATTGCCAATAATAATGCAAAAGCATACGCACAAGGTCTTGATTTAAGATTAAATGGGGAATTTGTGCCGGGAACAGAATCGTGGATTAGTTTTGGTTATTTAAAAACCGAAGAAGATTATGCTGATAAAGGATATATTGCAAGACCAACAGATCAACGTTTGAAATTTGCGATGTTGTTTCAGGATTATATGCCAAATATTCCAAGTGTAAAATTATATCTTAATTTAGTTTATAATACTGGTTTGCCTGGAGGCGCGCCGGCATATTCAGATCCATATTTGTATCAAAATAGATTAAATGATTATCGTAGAGTAGATATTGGTTTTGCTAAAGTTTTTGTAGATAATAGTACTAAAGTTGCTAAAGCAAATTGGTTGAAAAATTTCAAAGAATTATCTGTTGGATTAGAGATTTTCAACCTTTTCAATAATCAAAATGCGATAACTAATACTTGGGTTCGTGATGTATATTCTAAAAATCAATATGCAATCCCAAATTATATGACTTCGAGAGTTTTCAATATAAAATTGAATGCGAGGTTGTAGATGTTAGTATTGTTTTTCTACAATAAGAAAAGAACTATTTGCGTTGAAATGGCAGATGCATTTTGCATCTAGTAAAATTCAATAAAAGTAGATAATACAATCAAAAATACTATATTTGGTATTCTAATATAATTTGCAGACATGAAAAATTCCTTAAAATATATAGCCTTAGCAATCATCGGAACATTAGTGAGTTGTAAAGATGAAGTTCAGAAACCGAAAGTAATTTATGATGCTGCCAGTAAAGGAAGTGTTGTCACAAAAACTGATTCAACGCAGATAGAAGTTGCTGATTTGCCTATTCAAATGGAAGGAACGAATTATTTAATTCATCCTGTTGGAGATTTACGCGTGTTTGAAAAAGGAACAAAAGCGCGTTACGGATCTTCGAGTGTGAATGATGTGAGTTTTACGATTTCAAATCTGGGGGAATATGAAATTACAGGTTATTTGCAAAACCTGAAATTTCAAAAAGTAGATTCAGATTCTATTCGCCCTTTGTCTGACAAACCGGTTTTGATTTTAACGGCGACTTATTTAAAGACAGTTGCAGACAGAACACAGAATAAAGTTATGGTTTACACTTTGACAGATTCTGATACTAATAAAGATGGTAAAATTGATACTGGAGATATTAAAACATTGTATTTAAGTGATATTAGCGGAGAGAATTTTACTAAGATTTCGGCGGATCTTCAGGAATTGGTAGATTGGAGTTTAATCGAATCTAAAAACCGTTTATATTTTAGAACAATCGAAGACACCAACCAAAACGGACAATTCGATAAAAATGATGTTTTGCATTATAATTATATAGATTTAGCTTCTAAAAAATGGGAAGTGAAAAGTTATAAACCTATTTAAAGTTTTTGAGGGACTGAGGTTCTAAGGTTCTAAGATTTAGAAAAAAAGCGATTTAAAAATTAATTTTTAAATCGCTTTTTTTTTATTAGAATCGATAAAAAAGAACCGGAGGTTCGGCAAATTTTGTAGAGCTGGACTTTAGTCCAGTTTACGTAACGATTTTAAAAATATTTTTTCAGCATCAGCATGATAATGTCAAAATATCGAGAAGTATCCAGAATGTAAATCATTTTAATCCATTTAATCTGTGGCAAAAAAAACTTAGAATCTTAGTCTCTCAGAACCTCAGTATCTTAAAAATATCAAATCAATATATCGCTTTCCAGATCAGATTTTTCGATTTCGATTCCAAAACCAAGACGATCAACCAAGTCAATTACAAGTTTTTTATACCAGTTTTCTGATTTTGGGTGAATGTATATCTTCTCAATTAGTTGACTGATATCAACGTTGATTTTTAATCCGTCATTAAGTTTAATGTTGCTTTTTGAAGTGTCCGTTATAATGCGAACTTCACGTTCATATTGAAAACTTTTTCGTTTAAAGAGAAAAGGGAAGAACAAATCGTCAAACGGAATGTATTCCTTTTTATAGTCGATATAATTAACCTCGCCAATATACTGGTCAAAATTATTTTCAGGTTTCAATGCTTTTTGCAATCTCCCGATAGTAGATTGAATGGCTAATCCTTCGCTGTTTTGTGTGAAAATTTGCCACATAGCAAACGATTCGTATTCGTTAATATGCCAACTGCTTATAGCAACCTGTTCACGATGCGTTTTGTAGTAATTTAAAAAGTCCGGATTATCAATGGCTAGCTTTTTAATTTCTTCAAAAGTAGGTTCGCTAAAAGTGCCTTCATACTGATCTTCAAACTTATCAGAGCGCGACATAAAAAGTTTTTTAGAAAGTAGTAAATCCAGGAACTTAGAGAGATCTAAGTATTTCCAAACAACTGTATCTGGGTCCTCAGGAAGTATTATGTTTGGATTTTTGAAATACATTTTAGTAGGCGATTTAGTATTTCTAATAAAATTACAAATTGATTTTATAATAAACTATAAAAAAAAATACTTACTTAGTTTTCTGTGATTATTAAACCGGCAGATAAACTGAGTAAGTATTTTTTAAACAGAATTTAAATCTGTTATGATTCGAAAGATTGCATCGTAACGAGTTTGTTATAAGTTCCGTTATGCGCAATTAATTCATCGTGAGTTCCTTGTTCTACAATTTTTCCTTTTTGCATTACCACAATGACATCTGCTTTTTGAATTGTTGAAAGTCTGTGCGCAATTACAATTGATGTTCTGTTTTGCATCATATTCTCTAAAGCTTCCTGAACAAATTTTTCGCTTTCAGTGTCCAATGCTGATGTAGCTTCGTCCAAAATCATAATAGGAGGATTCTTCAATACTGCACGAGCAATTGACAGACGTTGTTTTTGACCACCGGAAATTTTGTTTCCGCTGTCTCCAATATTTGTATAAATTCCGTTCGGTAGATCTTTTACAAACTCATAAGCATTGGCAATTTTAAGTGCTTCGATAATTTCGTCGTCTGTGGCGTCTAGTTTTCCTAAAGCAATATTTGCCTTGATAGTATCATTAAATAAGATGCTGTCTTGAGTTACTAATCCCATCAGGCTGCGAAGAGATTGTAAGTTCATGTCTTTAATATTGGTGCCGTCAATCGAAATTGTTCCGTCATTCACATCATAAAAACGCGTCAATAAGTTGGCTATAGTACTTTTTCCACTTCCGGATTGTCCAACAAGAGCAACAGTTTGCCCTTTTTTAATTTCAAGAGAAAAGTCTTTCAGAACTGCTTGGTCTTCGTATTTGAAATTAATGTTCTGAATGCTGATTTTATCATCAAAAGTTGTTTTTTGAATCGCATTTTCTTTTGAAACAATAGTGTTTTCCTGTTCTAGAATTTCAAGAACACGTTCAGCAGCCGCATTTCCTCTTTTTACTCCATAAGAAGCTTTAGAGATTGCTTTTGCAGGCGTAAGGATGTTATAAGCTAATCCCATGTAAGCAATAAATGAAGGACCACTTAGTGTTTTGTCAATCAAAACCATTTGTCCTCCGTACCACAATAAAATGGCAATAACGGTAATTCCCATAAATTCACTGGCAGGAGAAGCTAAATTCTGGCGATTACCTATTTTATTTGATAAATAAAAGAAACGCTCAGTTGAATTTTGAAAAACAGTATTAAAATAGTTTTCAGAATTATATCCTTTTACCACTTTTAGTCCACCAATAGTTTCTTCTATAGTAGACAAAAAAGTTCCTTGTTCTTCTTGTGCTCTCGTTGATTGTTTTTTAAGTTGTTTTCCAATTAATGAAATAATATAACCTGAAATTGGAATAAAAATAAAAACAAATAATGTTAGTTTAGTGCTAATAAGTAGCATTGTTGTTATGGTAAAGACTATAGTTAAGGGTTCTTTTACAATAAGTTCCAGTATTGCTAAAAATGAGTTTTGGACTTCATTTACATCCGCAGAAATTCTTGAAATAACATCACCTTTTCTTTTCTCAGAATAAAATGCTAAAGGAAGTTCGAGAGTTTTTTTATACAATGCATTTCGCATATCTTTTAAAACACCATTTCGTAAAAAGGTGATGAAAAACATGGCTAAATAATCTGCTAAGTTTTTTAATAAAAAGATCGAAATGATAATTGTTACCATTACAGCTAAAATGTAGCCTGGATCATGATTGCCTTTTGTAGTGGTGATGTAATAGCTCAAGTAATCTTCACCATATTGTTGGAGTTTTAAAATTCCGTGATATACTGGTTTTATTTTTCTTGCCTTTGTTTGGTCAAATAATACCTGAAGCATTGGTATTAAAGCAACAAAAGAAAGTGTGCTAAAAAGTGCGTACAAAACATTGAAAAAGATGTTTAAGAACGCGTATCTTTTATACGGATATATAAAAGGAACTATTTTTTTGAAATTACTCATTTATAGGTTGTTATTTTACCATTAAAACCCGACAGTCTATTTAGAGAATGTCGGGTTTATTAAAAAGTATGTGTGTTTTATTTAGTTCAATTGCATTCCTGCAATGATATTTTGTATTTTTTCGTCTAAGAAACTTTCTGCAGCGTCAAAATTTTCAACTGAATCTAATTCTGCATTTACACTTATGTAGAATTTGATTTTTGGCTCAGTTCCGCTTGGTCTGGCGCAAATTTTTGAACCATCTTCTGTGTAATAAATCAACACATTAGATTTAGGAATATCCATTGTAGATTCCTCGCCAGTCAATAAGTTCAATGCAATTGACGATTGATAATCTTCAACCATAATAACGCGTTGTCCGCTGATTTCTTTTAGCGGATTTTCACGTAAATTAATCATCATCTGATTAATTTCTTCCAAACCTTCAATTCCTTTTTTAGTCAAAGAAACCAAGTGTTCTTTATAGAAGCCATTTTCAACATAAAGCTGTAAAAGTTCTTTGTAAACACTGCTTCCGGCAGCTTTTGCTTGAGCAGCAACTTCGCATATTAATAAGGTAGCAGCAACAGCATCTTTATCTCTAACAGCATCACCCACCATAAAACCAAAGCTTTCTTCTCCACCTCCAATAAATTCGAGTTCAGGGAAATCTTTAATCATTTTGGCAATCCATTTAAAGCCGGTTAAACCAACTTTACATTCAACGCCATAACTTGTTGCTAATTCCATCATCATTGGAGTCGAAACGATTGTAGAACCTACGAATTGTTTACCGTTGATTTTTCCCGCTTTTTTCCATTGTTTCAATAAGAAAGAAGTCATCAAGATCATGGTTTGATTTCCGTTAAGTAAAATCATTTTGCCATCGTTATTTCTAACGGCAACACCAAGACGATCACAATCAGGATCGGTTCCAACCACAATATCCGAGTTCGTTTTATCGGCCAAAGCCAAAGCCATTGTCAAAGCTTCCGGCTCTTCAGGATTTGGAGATTTTACAGTTGGGAAATTCCCATCCGGAATCGCTTGTTCCGGTACAATGTGTACATTTTTGTAACCTGCTTGTGATAAAGTGTCAGGAACAGATTTTATCGAAGTTCCGTGCAATGAAGTAAAAACAATTTGTAAATTATCTTTGGCTTCAGCCGGAGTATTAAAACTTGCGTTTTCAATAGATGATTTCACAAAAGCTTTATCAATTTCGGTATCGATATATTGAATAAGACTTTCGTTAGCATTGAATTTAATTTTATCGTAACCCAGATTTTCAATTACGTTAATAATTGCCGCATCCTGAGGAGGAACGATTTGCCCACCATCTTCCCAGTAAACTTTGTAACCATTATATTCAGGTGGATTGTGAGAGGCAGTTAATACGATTCCGCATTGACAACCTAAATATTTAAGAGCAAATGATAATTCAGGAGTCGGACGCAAATCCGAAAATAAATAAACATGAATTCCGTTTGCAGAGAAAACATCAGCAACAACTTTTGCCAATGTGTTACTATTATGACGGCAATCGTAAGCGATAACAACTTTTAAAGGTTGATTTGGAAAAACTTCATGCATGTAGTCAGACAGACCTTGAGTGTTTTTTCCAAGCGTATATTTGTTGATTCTATTGTCTCCAACGCCCATTACACCGCGCATTCCGCCAGTTCCAAATTCCAGATTTTTATAAAAACTTTCTTCAAGTTCTTTTGGCGATGTCGTTATTAATTCCTTAACCGCAGCTTGAGTTTCGTTGTCAAATGTAGGGGTTAACCATTCGTTTACAGCATTCAAAATATTAGGTGCTATATTCATCATTCGTCTATTTTTTATATTTTAAAATAATAATAATTTTTAGGAGCTATTTCCTGCTGTCCGTTATATCTTTTGTGGCGAACCCCGCCACAAAAGGATGTCACTCCCATCAGGGCTAGGGCTTTATGTTAAAAATTAACCTCTCGGGCTACTTTATAACGTGCTTCGTTACTTTTAGTTCTCAAAATAATCTCACCAAGAAAACCTGCCAGGAATAACTGAGTTCCTAAAATCATAGTTGTTAAAGCAATAAAGAACCATGGATTACTGGTTATTAAGCTATATTTCATTCCATTATACATATGGTATAATTTTGAAACCCCAATATAACCTGCTAATAAAAATCCGATAATAAACATTAACGAACCCATTGCGCCAAATAAGTGCATTGGTCTTTTTCCGAATCGGGATAAAAACCAAATTGTAATCAAGTCAAGGAAACCGTTTATGAAACGCTCCATTCCAAATTTAGTTTCACCATATTTACGAGCTTGGTGAATCACAACTTTTTCTCCAATTTTATTAAAACCGGCATTTTTTGCCAAAACCGGAATATATCGGTGCATTTCGCCCGAAACTTCTATGTTTTTTACAACTGTGTTTTTGTACGCTTTTAATCCGCAATTAAAATCATTCAATTCAACTCCTGAAGTTTTTCTGGCAGCCCAATTAAATAATTTAGAAGGAAGATTTTTTGCCACTACAGAATCGTAGCGTTTCTTTTTCCAACCAGAAACCAAATCAAATTTCTGAGCTGTAATCATTTCATATAATCCCGGAATCTCATCCGGACTATCCTGCAAATCGGCATCCATAGTAATAATCACATCACCTTGTGCTTTAGCGAAACCAGCATGCAAAGCCTGTGATTTACCAAAGTTCTTCATGAAGCGAATACCTTTTACATTGGAATTTTCTTTAGAAAAGCCTTCAATAATATTCCAGGAATTATCTGTACTACCATCATCTACAAAAATGATTTCATACGAGTAATTATTAGATTGCATCACTTTAATAATCCACGAATAGAGTTCTTGTAGTGATTCCTCTTCATTTAGAAGCGGTATAAGTATAGATAAATTCATTTAATTTTTATTCTTGTGTAGATTTGCTTTTAAAAAATGCTGCGAAAATTAAACCGAAAATTGCACTAATAACGATGGCAAAAACAGAACCTTTTAATAGTTCCAGAGCAGAATATGGATTGCTTAGCTTCATTTTAGCAATAGTTTCATTAATGGCAGAAGCTGGAGTTCCAAATTTTTGCATCATTCCAACGGTGTATTTTATCATTAATTCGCTTAAAGTGTCTTTCGCGCTTGGGTCGATAACATTAAATAAAATAATATTAAAAAAAGTTGAAATCAGAATCCCGATTACTGCTGCAATAAAATAAGTAGTAAAAGCATCTTTAAAGCTAAAAACACCATTTAATTCTTTCTTTGTTTTAGAAAGTAAAATGATAGAAATAGTTAAGCTAATCGCGATACCTAATAATCCCATCCACCATGCTGTGAACAAATTTAAATCAACCGCATAGATAGTAGCAGTTATTAAAGCAGATGCAATTCCAATCATTACACCATAAGTAATCCCGTTCTTTTTTATAACTTCATTAATCATATTTATATATGTTTTAAAATTAATCCACAAATATAGCAATTCCCAATATAATGAGAGGTAAAAAAAGCTTTTTGAATTTAACAAAAAAAAAGTGGGTTAAAGATTTGTATATTAAAAAAGAATTGTAAATTTGCAGACTCAAAATAATTAAAATTTTAAACAAAAAAAGAGTATCCTTTGTTTACACCTTTTTCTAACCATGGAAAAGCTTCAAAATAAAAATGCTCTAAACAATAAATAAAAGAAAAAGATGAAAAAAGGAATTCACCCAGAAAATTACAGATTAGTTGCATTTAAAGACATGTCAAATGACGAAGTTTTTATCACTAAATCTACTGCAGATACAAAAGAAACAATTGAAGTTGACGGAGTTGAGTATCCAGTTGTAAAAATGGAGATTTCTAGAACATCTCACCCTTTTTATACTGGTAAATCTAAACTTATCGATACTGCAGGACGTATTGATAAATTCAAAACTAAATATGCAAAACACGTTAAAAACTAATAACTGTTTTTACTTATACAAAAGCCTTCCAATCGGAAGGCTTTTTTTATGGAATTGTAAAATCTAACTGCAAAGTGCGCAAAGATTTTTTTATATAGGATTTAAATAAAAACGCAAAGTTCGCAAAGCTAAATTAATAATGCTTTGCGAACTTTGCGTTTACTAAGCGCAATTTAAGGAAAAAACCTTAACACTTTGCGGTTAAATGATTATCAATATAAAAAATATGTTAACCAAAAAAAGCAATTATTTTCTTATTTTGAATAAGAGTACTTTTAATCAAACCCATAAAATATTTGTAACTTTGAACTCGATAACCAAATCAGATTTTAACAAGTACCAAATTTTTTTATTTATGAATTACATTCTTTTTGACGGTCCCGTCCGGAATGCACTATTACCTTTTACGTTTACAAGACCTGTTGCTGATATCTTAATTGGGATCATGACGATTCGTCAAAAATGGGAAGCGCGTTTAGGTTCAACTATAACAACTATTACTGAGGAATATTTATCAGAGAAATTTCCGATGGTAGAATTGGAAGAAAACGTAATGATTAACGCAGCGTATTTGCCAAATGATACGCTTGCTGAAATGGTTTCTAATCTAACAACAAATCAGGCGATATTTAAAGGCGATGATGTAATTGCTTTTTTTACAAACGAAAATCAGGAAGAAGTCGATTTTGATTCTTACGAAATAATTCAATACAATGACGATTCTTTAACGGTTGAACATACATGGGATATTTTCTCTAAAAATGATGCAGCAATTCGTGAAGACTTTATTTATCTGACAGAAGACAGAAAGTCACAGGCAATTCCGAAAAGCGTTAATGTTATTGCGCCCGAAAATATATTCATTGAAGAAGGAGCAAAATTAGAATTTGTTACTTTAAATGCTTCAAGCGGACCAATATATATAGGAAAGAATTCTGAAATCATGGAAGGTACTGTAATTCGTGGACCATTTGCTTTGTGTGAAAATGCTCAGGTTAAGCTGAATGCAAAAGTTTACGGTGCGACTACAGTTGGTCCGGGATCGAGAATTGGAGGAGAAGTTAAGAATTCGGTTCTTTTTGCTAATTCGAATAAAGGACACGATGGATTTTTAGGTGATTCTGTTTTGGGTGAATGGTGTAATATTGGTGCAGATAGCAACAATTCGAACTTGAAAAATAACTATGAAGAAGTAAAATTATGGAGCTACGAGACGGAAGGTTTTGCAAAAACCGGACTTCAATTTTGTGGTTTAATGATGGGAGATCATAGTAAATGCGGAATCAACACGATGTTTAATACCGGAACTGTAGTAGGAGTGAGTGCTAATATTTTTGGAAGTGGTTTTCCTCGCAATTTTGTTCCGAGTTTTTCTTGGGGCGGAGCGGCAGGTTTTACTACTTATGTAACCAAAAAAGCTTTTGAAACTGCAAAATTAGTTATGGGAAGACGAAACATAGATTTTGATGAAACAGAATCTGCAATCTTAGAGCATGTTTTTGAGGAAACTAAAAAATGGAGAAAAGACTAATTAGATAATTAGTCAATTTGAAAATTAGATAATTTAGCAAAACCGACAGATTTAAAAAATCTGTCGGTTTTTTGTTTTTAGTTAAATGCTATTTATCGATTTTAGTAAAATCTCCTTTTAGATTGAATTTTAATTCTAAACCGTTGGTTAGTTTTGTTTCGTAACCGGAAGATCCTAATTCTATTTTGGTTATTTTTTCTTTAGGGAAATTTGTTTTCACATAAGAAGCAATTTTTTTCGGTACAATAGAACTCGGAATTTTGTTGTCTTTAGCATCAACTTCTTTCCAGTTTCCTTTTTTATCAAATTCGATTTCGGTTTTATTATCAAATTGAACTTTGTATTCTGTAGAGAGGATTTCTTTGTCTTCCAATATATAGCTCGGTTTTTTTGATCCAAAGTGAGTCTTTAAGAAAGCTTGAGCATTTGCCGGTAAAGCTTCTTTTTTAATTACGGTTTTTTGTGCATTTGCAGAAAGTCCAAATATTAATCCTGCAATTAGGCAGATCGTCAAGTTTAATTTCGTTCTCATATTTTTCCTGATTTTTTGAATTCTTATAAAGATAAGATTAAAATTTTGAAATATGAAAAAGACTATTGCTGTTTCGTTCATTACGATTTAGGGATTATTCAATTAGTATATTATCTAATTAACACATTTTCAAAATTATCTAATTTTCAAATTGGCACATTATCTAATTAAATCTATCTTTGCACCACGAAAAAAATGGGTTAACAGCTAAACGATTAACCGATTAAACAAATTCACAGAAAGTAATGATTACAGTTAACGATATTTCGGTTCAGTTTGGTGGAACTACATTATTTAGCGATGTTTCTTTTGCTATAAATGAAAATGATAAAATTGCCCTTATGGGTAAAAATGGTGCGGGAAAATCGACACTTTTAAAAATAATTGCAGGTCAAAGCAAACCTTCAACCGGAAGTATTTCGACTCCAAAAGATGCTGTAGTGGCTTATTTGCCTCAGCATTTGTTGACAAAAGATGGTTCTACTGTAATGGAAGAAGCGTCAAAAGCTTTTGGTGAAATTTTTAAAATGAAAGCCGAAATCGATGAAATCAACGAGCAATTAACCGTTCGTACGGATTATGAAAGTGATGCTTACATGAAATTGATCGAAAGAGTTTCTGATTTGAGCGAGAAATTTTATGCAATCGAAGAAGTAAATTACGAAGCTGAAGTTGAAAAAATCCTTGTTGGTTTAGGATTTGAACGTGAAGATTTTACACGTCAGACTTCTGAGTTTTCTGGAGGATGGAGAATGCGTATCGAATTGGCAAAAATCTTATTGCAAAAACCAGACTTGATTTTATTGGATGAGCCAACCAACCACATGGATATTGAAAGTATTCAATGGTTAGAAGAGTTTTTGATTAATTCAGCAAAAGCTGTTGTAGTAATTTCGCACGATAGAGCGTTTGTGGATAATATCACCAATCGTACTATTGAAGTTACAATGGGAAGAATTTACGATTATAAAGCGAAATATTCTCATTATTTAGAATTAAGAAAAGACCGTCGTATTCACCAGCAAAAAGCATACGATGAACAACAAAAAATGATTGCTGATAACAGAGCTTTTATTGATCGTTTCAAAGGAACTTTCTCTAAAACAGATGCGGTTCAATCTCGTGTTAAAATGCTTGAGAAGTTGGTAATTGTTCAGGTTGATGAAGTAGATAATTCGGCATTGAAATTGAAATTTCCACCAGCAGCACGTTCAGGACAATATCCTGTTGTGGTAAAGGAGCTTTCTAAAGCTTATGGAGATCACGTAGTTTTTAAAGACGCTAATATTGTGATCGAAAGAGGGGAAAAAGTTGCTTTCGTAGGTAAAAATGGTGAAGGAAAATCGACTATGATCAAAGCGATCATGAAAGAAATTGGTATCGATGAAGGAAGTGTTGAAATTGGTCACAATTCTCAAATTGGATATTTTGCTCAAAACCAAGCTTCTTTATTAGATGAAAATGCTACTATTTTTGAAACTATCGATGCGATTGCAGTTGGAGATATTCGTACTCAGATTAAAAATATTCTTGGAGCATTTATGTTTCAGGGAGATGATATTACTAAGAAAGTAAAAGTACTTTCCGGAGGAGAAAAAACACGTTTGGCAATGATTAAATTATTATTGGAGCCTGTTAACTTATTGATTCTGGATGAGCCTTCGAATCACCTTGATATGAAGACTAAAGATATTATTAAAGATGCATTGCGTGATTTTGATGGAACTTTAATCTTGGTTTCTCACGATCGTGATTTCCTTGACGGATTAGCAACTAAGGTTTTTGAGTTTGGAAACAAACGTGTGAAAGAACATTTTGAAGATGTTGCTGGTTTTCTTGCTCACAAGAAAATGGATTCTATGAGAGAAATCGAAAAATAGATTACAGTTTATAATATAAAAAAAACCGAAGTTATTAGCTTCGGTTTTTTTGTGATTTATTTTAATGCTCTTAAAAGTCCTTCGGGCGCTTTTTCGAGATACATTTGGTTTTTAACGCCGTTCATTGCTTTAGAATCAGTAAAAGGTTTTAATGCTTTTTCGTTTCCTTCCTGAACTCGTTTTGCAGTTGAGCCTGTAATGTTTGAAATTGCAGTACTCAATAATGGCTCAGATGGATCTCCTAAAGTTCCTAGATTTCCAATAAGTTCTTTTTGTTCAATAGTTGGTTTTAAACCATCGGTATATTCTCCAAAATCTGCAGCATTTACAATTTTTAAAACTAATGGCTGCATTGCATATTTATGATTTGGATTTCTGTTTGTTTTTCCAAAAGTTGGAGAATCATATACGGTTATTGAACCTACATTTTTACCTACAGTAGTTTCTCCTACTTTAACTACAGAAATATATGGTACTAAGCCATTTATAACTAATTCACTTGCAGATGCAGTTCCTCCAGTTGTAATAACATAAATTTTACTTAAATTCAGACTGTTGATTGGAGCTCCGTCCATTTTATCTACAAATCTGTCATTAAGAGATTCGGCATCTTCACTTTCGTAGTAAGCATTTACTTTTGCATTCCATTTTATTTTAGCGAAAATTTTATCTTTAAATTGTCCGGTAATCATACTAGCCAAACGTGTTGCTGTTTGAATAGAACCACCTCCGTTGTATCTTAGATCCAAAACAAAATCAGTAATTCCCTGAGCTTTTAATTCGGCGAAAGCCGCATTAAGCTGAGCGTCATAATTGGCGTAAAATCCGTTGTACATCAAATATCCAATTTTATGGCTTCCTGAAGTAATCACTTTGTTGATAAAAATAGGATTTTCGTCTAAAGTGGTTTTTGCTAAAGAAACCGTTTTGCCATTTGGTGTAACAGTGGTTCCGTCGTAAGTCGCAAGATTAAGCGTGTAGCTATCAGCTCCTAAAAGTGCTTGATAATTTGAAGCTGTCAATTGAGTTCCGTTTACTCCCGTGAACAAATCGCCACGTTTTACAGACTTGTTAGCTGCGTCAGAATTTGGAAGAACATAACGCACAAAACCTACAAGGTCTGTTGTGCTTCCCGGTTTGTAGCTAAGTCTAAAATCCATACCGTCATTCTTGGAAGTTCCCTGAAGTTCTTGTTCTAAAACGGTATAATCATCAACAATCCAGCTAAAACGATCAATTGCCTGACCTTTTGGGAATTTGCTAATTGGTTTATTTAGTAAGTCCTGAAATAAATTTTCAGGAGTAGAATATCCTCTTAAAAATGAATTTAAAGCTTCTTGGTTGCTAAAGCGATCATCAGCTAGATTAGGTACATCAGCTTGCCATAAATAATATTGATTTAATCCTTTCCAGATAAAATTGTTGATTTGCAAATCAGCAGGAGCTGCAACATCATCCTGGTCTTCGCAAGATTGCAAAGAAAATGCAAGTAAAAATAGCAGTAATAGGCTTTTTAAAATTGTTTTCATATAGTGGTATCTATGTAATACTAACGTAAAAATAGTATCTTTAGTTTTAACTGTAATAAGTTTATTTCATTTTTTCGAAAAAAAAATAAAATCGGCTGTAACAAAAAGAATTGTGCCTCGTCTTGACTATATAAGCTAACGAGTAATCTTTGAGTTTATAGAATGAAAAGAGCTTAAAATAGTTCAAATAATTTCTAAAACAAGTAGCTTGCTTAATTGACCAAAAACCAAAACAAACCTATATGAACCAGATTGTGTTTATAGAATTAGTAAATCCTTTTAAAGACAAAGTTTTTCGTCTGGCAAAACGATTGCTTACCAGTACGGAGGAAGCCGAAGACGCTACTCAGGAAGTAATGGTGAAATTATGGAATAAAAAAGACAATTTGGATGCATATAATAATATAGAAGCTGTTGCGATGACAATGACTAAAAATTATTGTCTGGATCAGTTAAAATCGAAAAGGGCGGGAAATCTTAAAATAGTTCATAATAATTTTACAGATCGGGAGCCTCAATTAGATAAAAAGCTGGAAGACTCCGATAGTCTGGAATGGGTTGAGAAAATTATAAGTCAGTTGCCTGAACAACTTCAAATATTAATTCAGTTACGCGATGTTGAACAATATGAATTTGATGAAATCGCAAAAATTGTCAACATGAATGAAACGGCTATTCGGGTGGCACTTTCGAGAGCGAGAAAAAAAATAAGAGAATCAATGGTTAATACACACAGTTATGGAATTAGATAAAATAGAAAATATATTAGAAAAATACTTTCAGGGAGAAACTTCTATTGCAGAAGAAAAGGAATTAAAAGAATACTTTTCGTCATCAAATGTTGCGCAGCATTTGGAGCAATACAAACCAATGTTTGGTTATTTCTCTCAGGTAAAAGAACAAAAATCGACGCAGGAAATACCACTACAAACTAAAAAACGAAATGTGGCGTGGTTATCAATTGCGGCTTCAGCTGTTCTTTTACTAGGAATAGGAACCTTTTTTTATGTGAGCCAAAAACCTGTAGATCCGGTTGTCGCGCAATCAGAATTAGGAACCTATGATAATCCTGAAGAAGCACTTGCGGCAACGCAAAAAGCTTTAGCACTATTGTCAAACAATGTTAATGTAGGTATCGAAAGTGTACAATACGTTAAAGAATACGAACAATCAAAAAACAAAATCTTTAAACAATAATTAAAATTCAATCAAAAATGAAAAATTTCATCATAACACTAGTTTTCGCATTTGTTACACAAGCTTTTTATGCACAAGGTGCTTTTGACAAATTTGATGGTCAGGACGACGTAACATCTGTAATTGTAAACAAAAAAATGTTTGATTTAATGAGTAAAGTTAAAGTTGATGCTTCTGACAAAGAAACACAGCAATATATCAATCTGATCAAGAAATTAGACTATTTAAAAGTGTTTACCACAAAGAACCCAAAAGTTGAAGCTGATATGAAAGCTTCAGCAGATAAATACATCAAAACAGCAGGTTTAGAAGAATTAATGCGTGTAAACGACAGCGGTAAAAATGTTCGTATAATGGTAAAATCAGGCGCAAGCGATACGCAAATTAAAGAATTGCTAATGTTTGTTGACGGTGCAAAAAATGACGAAACTGTTTTGCTTTCTCTAACTGGTAATTTTGATTTAAACGAAATTTCAGTACTAACAGATAAGATGCAACTTCCTGGTGGTTCTGATCTTAAAAAAGCTTCTAAAGGCAAAAAATAATACGAATCATCACTTATTAAAAGGTGATAACGTAAATGAACTATAAAAAATAAATTCAACACATATGAAAGCAAGTGTTTTTACCGCGGCTCTTTTAGTATTGCTAACTTTAGTAAGTTGTAATTCTGAACCTTCATTGCAGAAGTATTTTGTACAAAACAGTGATAATAAAGATTTTATTGCGCTTGATGTTTCGCCTAGCATTTTGAATTTAGATAAAACAAAATTATCTGCAGAGCAAAGTGAAGCTTTGAATTCTTTTGACAAAATGAATATTCTGGCTTTCAAAGCAAATGATAAAAATCAAGTGCAATTTGAAATAGAAAGAACTAAGGTTAAAGCAATTCTGAAAGATCCTAAATACCAACAATTAATGACAGTTGGTTCTGGTAAAGACGGTGCATCTGTAAGTTATGTTGGCACTGATGATAATATCGAAGAATTTGTGATTTTTGCCAACAGAAAAGAAAATGGTTTTGCAGTGGTTCGCGTTTTAGGAAAAAATATGAATCCTAATAATATTATGACCTTGATGAGCGTTTTAAAACAATCAAATATCAATATGGATCAATTGAAACCTCTGCAACAATTAATGAAATAATACATTCTTACTTTAAATTCAAAAAAAGCTCCATTTTCATGGAGCTTTTTTTGTTTGACATTTTAGAAGATTATACGTAATAATATTTTTTTTCTTTTATTATAATCAGAATCTTATTTAATTATATTTGTTGCTAACCAAAACATGATTATTAAATTTAAGAATATGGTACAAAAAACATCGAATGCCTTTATCGCGGCATCTTGGGTAGCTCTTGGAGCTGGAACAGTAGGTTTTATCGTTGGACTTGCAAGAGCCGAAATGTTATTAAACGAAAAAGGATATTATTTTACAGTTTTAATGTTTGGATTATTTGCTGTTGTTTCATTGCAAAAAAGCGTGAGAGACAGACTTGAAAATCTTCCTGTAACAGATATTTACTATGGTATTTGCTGGTTCGGAACATTGTTGTCAATTGTTCTGTTAACCGTTGGGCTTTGGAATGCAACTATTTTACCAAGTGAAAAAGGTTTTTATGCATTTGCTTTTTTACTGGCACTTTTTGGCGCAATTTCAGTGCAAAAAAATACAAGAGATAATATGGTATTCGAAAAAAGCGAATAAACATAAACGATCAAAAATAAAAAAGCTCCAAGTAATTGGAGCTTTTTTTGTATAAAGGATTTGAGATTATTTACTCAAATACATTTTTCTTCTAGAGTATAATTCGTAGAATTGATCGTCTTTTAAGTCATCAATAAACAAGATGCTTTCTCCTGTTGATTTCATTTCTGGTCCTAATGCTTTGTTTACATTGTGGAATTTGCTGAAAGAGAAAACCGGTTGTTTGATCGCATATCCTTTCAATTGTGGATTAAAATCAAAGTCCGTTACTTTATTATGACCTAACATTACTTTTGTAGCGTAGTTTACATAAGGTTCTCCGTAAGCTTTTGCAATAAATGGTACCGTTCTTGAAGCTCTTGGATTTGCTTCGATAATATAAACTGTATCATCTTTTATTGCAAACTGAATATTGATTAAACCAACCGTTTTCAGCGCTCTTGCAATTTTAAAAGTATGATCTTTTATTTGTTGCATTACGAATTCTCCTAGGTTAAAAGGAGGTAAAGTAGCATTACTATCTCCAGAGTGAACTCCGCAAGGTTCGATATGCTCCATAATTCCTATGATGTAAACATTTCCGTCAGCATCACAAATTGCATCAGCTTCAGCTTCGATTGCTCCGGCCAAATAGTGATCCAAAAGTAATTTGTTTCCTGGAATCGTTTTCAATAAGTTGATAACGTGCTCTTCAAGTTCTTTTTTGTTGATTACAATTTTCATTCCCTGACCTCCTAATACATAAGAAGGACGAATCAATAATGGGAAGTCTAAAGTATCTGCAAGAGCAGAAGCTTCGTCAGCAGTTTCAGCAATTCCGAATTGTGGGAAAGGAATGTGTAATTCTCTCAATAAATCTGAGAAACGTCCTCTGTCTTCGGCTAAATCAAGTGCATCAAAACTAGTTCCGATAATTTTTACTCCGTATTTAGATAATTTTTCAGCCAGTTTCAAAGCTGTTTGTCCGCCTAACTGAACAATTACACCTTCTGGTTTTTCGTGCTGAATGATGTCATATATATGTTCCCAGAAAACTGGTTCGAAATATAATTTATCAGCTGTATCAAAGTCAGTCGAAACCGTTTCAGGATTACAGTTGATCATGATGGTTTCGTAACCACATTCTTTCGCAGCTAAAACTCCGTGTACACAAGAATAATCAAACTCAATTCCTTGTCCAATTCTATTTGGTCCTGAACCAAGAACGATGATTTTCTTTTTATCAGTTACAATGCTTTCGTTATCTACATAATGCTCGCCATTTGCTTTTTCGATTTCGGCCTCAAAAGTAGAGTAGTAGTAAGGTGTTTTTGCTTTAAACTCAGCCGCACAAGTATCAACTAATTTGAATACACGGTTGATGTTTTGCTCCATACGTAAAGTATGTACTTCGCTTTCAAGACAATTTACCATGTGAGCAATTTGTCTGTCAGCAAAACCTTTTTGTTTCGCTTCAAGCAAAAGTTCTTTTGGAAGATTAGATACTTTATAGTTCGAAATTTCTTTCTCTAAAGTATAAAGTTCTTCGTATTGTTTTAAGAACCACATATCGATTTTTGTGATTTCATGAATACGGCTCAACGGAATTCCCATTGCAATTGCATCATAAATTACAAAAACTCGATCCCAACTTGCAAAAGTTAGTTTCTCGATAATTTGTTCGTAGTTTTTATATCCTTTTCCGTCAGCACCTAAGCCGTTTCTCTTAATTTCAAGAGATTGAGTTGCTTTGTGTAATGCTTCCTGGAACGAACGTCCAATTCCCATTACTTCACCAACAGATTTCATTTGAAGACCTAGAGTTCTGTCAGCGCCTTCGAATTTGTCAAAGTTCCAACGTGGTATTTTAACAATTACATAATCAAGAGTCGGTTCAAAAAGAGCCGAAGTAGATTTTGTAATTTGATTTTGCAATTCATCAAGATTGTATCCTAAAGCTAGTTTAGAAGCAATTTTAGCAATTGGGTAACCAGTTGCTTTAGATGCTAAAGCAGAAGAACGAGATACACGAGGATTAATCTCGATTGCTACGATATCTTCTTTTTCGTCTGGCGAAACTGCGAATTGTACGTTACAACCTCCGGCAAAATTTCCGATACTACGCATCATTAAGATTGCATAATCACGTAATTTTTGAAAAGTTGTGTCAGATAATGTCATTGCTGGTGCAACTGTAATCGAATCTCCGGTATGAATTCCCATTGGGTCCATATTTTCGATTGAACAAATGATTACAACATTATCGTTTTTATCTCTTAAAAGTTCTAACTCATATTCTTTCCATCCCATTAAAGCTTTGTCGATCAAAACTTCGTGAATTGGCGAAGCTTCAAGACCGCGAGTTAAAAGCTCATCAAAATCTTCTTTTTTGTAAACAATTGCAGCTCCGGTTCCTCCAAGTGTAAATGAAGGACGAATTACAAGCGGGAAACCAAATTCCTGAGCAATTTCTTTTCCTTCTAAGTAAGAAGTAGCAGTTTTTGCAGGCGCAGTTGGTACATTAATTCTTTCAAGAAGTTGTTTAAACTGCTCTCTGTCTTCAGTAATATTGATTGCGTTTACGTCAACTCCAATTAATTTTACTCCAAAATCCTGCCAGATTCCTTTTTCTTCAGCTTCCAGGCACAAGTTCAAAGCTGTTTGTCCGCCCATTGTAGGTAAAACAGCATCAATTTGTGGATGTTCCTTTAGAATTTCAATTATCGATTTTGTAGTTAGTGGTTTCAAGTAAATGTGATCGGCCATACTTGGGTCGGTCATAATTGTCGCTGGATTTGAGTTTATCAAGATAACTTCAATTCCTTCTTCACGAATAGAACGTGCAGATTGAGATCCTGCATAATCAAATTCGCAAGCTTGTCCAATAACAATAGGTCCTGAACCTATTATTAAAACTGATTTTATTGATGTGTCTTTAGGCATTTTGTATGTATTGTGTAGTTATTATAATATGTATTCAAAAACATTCACAGTGCTTTAGAAACTAGAATGTTACAAATTTTTTACCGACAAGGTATAAAAAAAGGCGATACTAAAAAAGTAATCGCCTTATGTATGTTTATACAAACATTATTTTTTGTGTCTAGGCTCGCTAGAAACAGTTAATTTATGTCTTCCTTTAGCTCTTCTACGCGCCAGAACTTTTCTTCCATTCGCAGAAGCCATTCTGTCCATAAATCCGTGCTTATTTCTTCTTTTTCTTTTCGATGGTTGAAATGTTCTTTTGCTCATTGCTTTGTATCTTTAAAATGGTGTCTATTATCTGTTTTTCTGTTTTGGATATCGTTATTCCAAAACCGAGTGCAAATATACAAAGACTTTTTTTTCTGGCAAGTACTTTAATAAAAATATTTTTAATTCATTTTACTATATTTGCAATCACAAATATACATCTATTATGTTTCATAAAAATATTAAACTTATTTTGGCCGGACTTCTTGTAGTTGCTGGCGTTTGGCAATTTACCGAAAGTAATATCGGGAATGGTATTTTCCTTTTATTACTTACTGCAATTCCAATATTTCTTTACTTTAAAAACGAATTTATCCTTTTAGCTTTCCTTAAATTAAGAAAACAAGACTTTGAAGGTGCTAAAAAATGGCTGGCATATATCAAAAATCCCGAAGCTGCTTTAGTACGCAAACAACAAGGATATTTTAATTACCTACACGGAATCATGTTATCTCAGACAAATATCAACCAAGCCGAGAAACATTTCAAGAAAGCAATCGAACTTGGATTATCAATGGATATGGATTTGGCAGTAGCAAAATTAAACCTTGCCGGAGTTGCAATGTCACGCAGAAGAAAACTTGAAGCGACTAATTTATTAAACGAAGCTAAAAAATTAGACAAACAAGGAATGCTGAAAGAGCAAATCACAATGATGAAAGAACAAATGAAGAAAATCTAAATTTCTTTAAATTACAATATTTAAAATCCCAAATTCCAATGTGAGTTTGGGATTTTTTATTTTAAATTGAAGATTTAGATATTTTTAGAATTTGGATTTTAATAAAAATTAGGAGCTATTTCTTGCTATCCGCTTGTATCTTTTATGGCGAACTCCGCCACAAAAGGATACCGCTTCTATCAGGGCTAGGGCTTTAGGTTTCATAAGAAATTTTATCGTCACGTACGTCTTTGCGAGGAACGAAGCAATCTCACTTGCTAAATCAAGCTTTGTGTCTTAGTGTTAGTGAGATTGCTTCGTTCCTCGCAAGGACTTTGTTTGCGTGTAGAACACAACCTGAAACTTGAAACCTGAAACAAATCAATAATTACTCTTCCAATATAATAGAAGGCAAATTCTCGTTCAGCCATTTGTATTTATTCAGAATCATAATATGAGTTCCGCCTTTTACGACAATGCAGCTGTTGATATACTTTATAGGAAAAACATCATCCTGATCGCCGTGAATATGGACAACATCTGGATTAATTTCATTTCTATCCCATAAAATAACATTTTCGACTGCCCATTGTAAATAATTCAGATCACGAACTGCCAGAAACTTCTCGTATAATTTAATACGTTTATTGACTTTTTCGCCAAAAGAATATTTAGCTAGATTTTCGATATTCAAAATTAACTTCATCGGAATCAGCTTGTAGGCTTTTGTAGTTTTTCCGATTTTCATTCTTCTTGGGAATTCTTTATTACTTCTAACGCTTGAAATAATAATAACTTTTCTCGCCTGAATATGTTTTGCAATTTCCTGAACCAAAATTCCTCCAAACGAAACTCCAATTAAAACCGGATTTTCGTGTTTGATATTTTTTGATATTCTTAATGCATAATCAGACAAAGACTCTTTTGGTTGTGGAATTTCCCATTCTAACAAACAAGTCTCAAAAACAGATTCGTCTAATTTGATTCTTTCAAAAATTGCCGGACTAGCAGCCAGACCGGGCATAAAGTATACAGGAATTTTACTCATTTGGCAGAAAAAGAATTATGGTTACAGATTTAATTTCAAGCTAAAATTACTTTTTTTAGTAATATGCACAGCAAATCTTACACCACATTTATGGATTAAGCCCAATTAAATTTCGACATCATATAGGTTAATGCTATATTACGGCTTTAAAAAATAATTTTATATTGGAAATCAAATGATTACCTTTGTAGTTGTAATAATCATTATCTAAATCTCTTTCCAGGATTTTTATGTAATGTACTTATCGTTCTTTTCTATTATTTTTAATCCAATCTCCCCAAAAAAACATGACTAATATGGAACCTATTGAAACTATGGAAATCAAAGACAACACTTTTGCAAGACAATTTGAAACCATAGTCCCTGAAGGATTACTTTCTATTGAATATTCTTTTCAGGAAAAGAAAATTTTCTTAACTAAAATCAACTCTCCGGAAGGCTTTGACAATCAGACGATAATTGATACCCTACTTAAAAACATCATGGAAATTGTCACTGAAAAGAAATTTAAATTAATGCCTATTCACCCTAGAATTGTATTATTTATTAAAAAGAATCCAGAATACAAAGAATTACTTCCTCCCGGAATCAGAATTTAAAAATAGCCAATTAATCGGAGCCACAATCCTCCTATGACCATATAGATCAAGAGCATTGTCAATCCTGTTATTAATCCTTTGACCCACCAGCTTTTCAGGTCGACGTAACCGCTTCCGAAGAAAACTGGTGCAGGCCCGTGTCCATAATGCGTTAAAGTTCCGTAAATTGAACCAACAAATCCAAGCATAAATGCTAAAAGCAATCCGGGAATACCGAGAGAAACTCCAACTCCTAATAATGCTGCATACATTGCTGCTACGTGTGCTGTGGCGCTTGCAAAGAGATAATGGCTAAAAAAGTATACTAATATAATAATAGGAAAAGCCATTTGCCAGCTTAATCCTCCAATTTCGGCTTTTACCAAACCACTGAACCAACTTATAAATCCAAGTTCATTGAGCGAACTCGCCATCATTACTAATACCGAAAACCAAACAATAGTATCCCAGGCACCTTTTTCGGCTTTGACATCATCCCAAGTTAAAACTGAAGTTAGAAGTAAAATAACCAAGCCGATAAATGCGGTTGTAGTTGCATCAATAGAAAACAAATCGCCCGTCATCCAAAGGAATAATAGTATGAAGAAAGTCAATAACATCATCCATTCGTCGCGTGTTATTGGTCCCATTTCTTTAAGTTTCTGAGCTGCAATCTGAGGTGCGTCACCAGTTTTCTTTAGTTCTGGGGGATAGATTTTATACAATACAAATGGAATTACAAAAAATGCCACCAAACCCGGAACTATTGCTGCTGTTGCCCAGGAAATCCAAGAGATTTTGATTCCTAAATTAAGGGCAAATTTTTGGCACATTGGATTACTCGCTGTTCCGGTCAAAAACATAGACGAAGCAATTAAGTTTGCATTATAACTGCTCAAAGTAAGATAAGAACCTAGTTTTCGATGTGTTTCGGGCTGATCCGGCATTGAGCCAAAACTCATTGACATAGATTTCATAATAGGATAAATAATTCCTCCGCCTCTTGCTGTATTACTTGGTACAGCTGGAGCTAAAACCAAATCTGCCAATCCTAAACCATAGGCTAATCCAAGTGAGCTTTTGCCAAATATTCTAATAAATAAGAAAGCGATTCTGTTTCCTAATCCTGTTTTTATAAAACCTCTGGCGATGAAAAATGAGATTCCAATAAGCCAGATTACTTTATCTCCAAAGCCTTTTAAAGCGAGCGTAATTGATTTTCCAGCTTCACCTGGCGCCAATACTTGTGAGAAAGCGGTAAGGGCAATTGCGATCATACACATTGTTCCCATTGGTGCTGCTTTCAAAATAATTCCTAAAATTGTAGCGACAAAAATGGCAAACAAATGCCACGCTTCAATTACTACACCGTCTGGCGCCGGAATAAACCAAATTGCTACTCCAACAGCAAGTGTAATTAAGGTTTGAGGAATTTTTACTTCTTTCATAACAATAAGAATTAGATTAAATTATAGTCTGCACTGAAACTGAATTATAAACAGGTTGTCATTATACATTGACGTATCTGGAATGTTTTTGTCATAACGATCGATTTCTAAACCCAATTCGATTCGGCCAGTGTATGCTTTACCAAATTCAAGACTGATCATTGGTGTATAGGTTTGTCTCACATTAGAATCAATTTTATAACTTGGATCAAATCGTTCATATCGGCAGGATACTTCTAGTGAGGTTAATTTTTTATAATCGACTAAATACCTCAAATTAGGCAGGAAATAAATTCCGCGCATTTGATAATCTGAAACATTTGGAGTTCTCGCTTCAGCTGGTAAAGAATAATATAAATTATGATTGGTACCTTGCTTATATTCTATTTGTAAATCGAAAGTAAACTTGTCATTTAATTTAAAATCACTGGTAATATCGGCACCTAAAGCGAAAACATTTTTCTTAAAAACTTTTCCGGAACCTCCATTTAGTCCTAAATTAATTTTGTGTTCTTTTGACAGCGTAAAAACAAATCGCGCCGAATATTGTTTTCCATTATCCTTATCCATTTCCTGATTTTTCCCGTTTCCGTTTAACATCGAAATAGCATAGTTAAAAGGAATTTTTCCAAGATCAAAAGCTCCCGATGCAGACGCTCCGATTTGAAAACTGGTCCAGCCATTTTTCCCAAACTCATAATATTGATTTGAGAAATCAAATGATTTAATAATGTCTACGGGAACTAATTCTTCAATACCAAAAGCTGGTCGGAATTGTCCTCCTGTAACAGCAAAATATTTACTGAAAGTGTATTTTGCGTATGCATTCTCTAAAACTTTACCTTTTGGATCAGATTTAAAATCAGCAAGATTCACCAAAATTACAACTTCTGTCGCTTCACTTAATTTTGTATTAACACCAACACGCATTCTTTTGATATCAAACGTACTTTGAACAACATCGCCTGTAGAATGTTGTACTCCCATAACATCAACACGATCTTCTAAAGCTTGCAGATAGCGCGCCTGAAATAATCCCTTAAATTGAAATTGTGGATATTTAACAGCGGTTTCCGGTGGTGTTTCTGGTGCCGGAGCAAGAACTGCAGGAGTCTGAGCATTTACAAAAAACGGCATTATAAAAAGAATAAAAGCAATTTTTATTAGTAAAGATTTATTCATAAGTCTGCAAATAAAAAGTTAGTCTATTATTGATTCCTTATGGAATTTCAATTCTTATCTTCTTCCATTAGAACTACCGCTTGCAGGGTTTGGTGTTGCTGTATTTCTACTTGGTGCTGGTCTGGTCGCAGGACGTGTTACTGGTTGTGTTGTCGGGCGAGTTGTGGGCTGTGTTGGACGTGTCACAGGTTGTACAGGACGCGTTGTTGGATTTGTTGGACGTGTCACAGGACGCGTTACAGGTTGCGTTGGCTTAACAACTGGATTAGTTGGAGTTACCGGACGTGTCACTGGAGCCGGTCTTGTCGTACCGGGTTTCGTTGACGGATTTGTAGGGCGCGTTATGGGTCTAGTTGTACCTGGATTTGTTGTGCCGGGTCTGGTCGATGGATTTGTAGGGCGCGTTACTGGTCGTGTTGTCGCCGGTCTGGTTGGTCTTGTAGTTGTAACAGGAGCAGGTCTTTTGTAATCTCTTCCATTATACGTAGTATTATAGCGGCCACTAGCTCTATAATCTCTTACAACAACTGATGTGTTTCTTCTTGACGCATAGCGATCATAATATCTTGGATTTCTTACAACAGCTGTTCTTCGGTAGTAATTATTACGATAATAATAATGTCCGTGATATCCCCAATAATCGTGATAATAAACTGGGCGCCAAGGTCGCCAGTACGGAGGATAATACCCCCAATACCAAGGTGATCTGTACGGTACATATATAGGAGAAAACAAAAACAATACAACTGGCCACGCACTTACACTTGTACCTACATAACTTGGATCATTGGTTGTATTATAATTATTGGTAGTATTATTGTTTACGATTACAGTTTGATCTCCTTTATAACCGGGATTAGGCGTTCCTGCAACAGTATCAGAAGGTTCTACAATATAATTTTTCCCATATAAATCTTCGTCTCCAATAATCTGAACATGTATATTGTTCTTTTTGTCTTTATCAACTTCAATAACTGCGACATCTTGTTTTTCTGTCGCATTTACAGCAACCTGAAGTATAATCAAATTTGTGTTTCCGTCTTTCTGGCTATTGATTTCAATATAATCAATGTCGCCATCATTATTTAAATCCAAATTATTAACCTTACTGTCTTGTTCATTTAGTACTTTTTCAAAATCTTCTAAGGTTTTAGATTTTTGAAAAATATCTAAAACTGCAAATAAATTAAGATTATCTCCTGGTAAACCTAAAGCAACAGGTTCATTATCTGTTTGAGAAAATACAGGAATAGAAAATAAACTAGTCATTAAAATCGCAAAAAATAAGAAGTTCTTTTTCATACAAATATTTTGTTAATTCTGAATTACAATCACTAAGGTATGAAAAAAGAGACAAAGTCCAACAGGGCGTTATAACTTTCTGTTTTACAACTATAAAATATTGAAAAAGTTTTAATCCTTCTCTATGTTTTCCTTGATGAGAAGATGATATTGTAAGACTTATATTCTTAACTTTTTTAATTAAAAGTCATTTGTATTGTCTTTTATTTTTTGTGCTTCTTACAAATTTTGTTTCACAATTTATTCAATAATAACATAAAAAAAGGCTTTCAGAAATGAAAGCCCTTTTTTGGTAAAAATCCAAAAACTAATTCTAAAAAATATTAATCGTTAAAGTAAAAACCGTTAGTTCCTAAACCGGTAGTTAATTCTTTTTGTAACACACCAGTTAAATTATAAATGTAAGCCGAACCATCTGCTGAAAAGCTTCCTTGCCCAACATAAATACGATTGTTTTTAACTGCAAATCCATATATATAAGTTGCCGCAGAAGTTAAAATTGGTGTTGTTGATGCAGCTGTAGCATTGGTATTTATTGCATAAACAGCACTTCCTACTGTATAGTAAATCTTATTGTCTTCAAGATCCATAAATCCAGCACCATCTAAGCTTTCAGGAAAAGCAATTTTAGTAAATGTTTTGTCAGCTATTTTTACTTTTACAAGTTCGCTGCTATTTCCATAACCACCTTTTAAGATGTAAAGAATTCCATTTTCTTCTTCAATACAATCACCGTTAGCACCAATTTGTACGGGAGCATCCAGTTTTTTTGTAGCAATATCAACAACGGATAATTTATCACTGTAAGGATCTGTGATATATAATTTTCCGTCTTTCAAAACCACTCTGTTAGCGGTTGTGTTCAAGTCAATTTTTGACTCATAAGTATTAGTTGCAAGATTAAATATGGCAACATAATCATCTGTGTTTCCTGTTGCTGGATTGTCCGTTGAATATGTATTTGCATTTGTAACATATGCTTTACCATCTTTTACAACTCCGTATCTTGGGTTTTTTAAACCAGTTTCGATTTTAGTAATTAATTTAAAAGTGTAACGGTTAACTACTGTAATATTGTTAGCTCCACCTGAAATAATGTAAGCGTTGTCGCCGCTAAAAAATATGTTTTGAGCAAATTTTCCAAGTATATCAGTTCCATTTGCAGCAGCGTAAACATCTTTAGTAAAAGAAGTCAAATCATCACTTGAAAATGAAACAGTAGCTTGTTTAGTTCCTTCATTTAAGATGAAAAAACCATTGTCATAAACTCCCTTTGGAGCGTCATCATTATCATCATTCGAACACGAAACGAATAGCGAAACGCTAAGTGCTATTAAAAATAATTTACTAAACTTCATTATATTAAAATTTTAGGGTTAAATACATATTAAAATTGCGACCTGGCTGAGGTCTGTATTCTAAACTTTCATATTCTTTATTGAAAAGATTTAAGATTTGAAAACCAAGTTTGAAAGTGTCCAGAAATTTAAAATCATAGTCAATTCCGATATTCGAAACATTATAATCATTTATTATATCCTTCGGGTCATTGTTTTCTGTTGTATAAACAAAACCATTAAACATAAATTGATAATAAGCTGAAATTCTATTTCTGGAATAAGAAACAGATCCAGTTACTTTATTTAATGGAGTATAGAAAAGCTGCTTTTTGGTTTCATCGTTTTTTGAAGCCGTATAAGCATAAGTTGCATTTGCGGCGAAGATGTTTTTACCAAATTGTTTTTTCCAGCTTAATAATGTTTCGGCACCATAACTATTTACTTTATCTGTATTTTGTGGAGACCAAATACCGTTGCTTCCCGGAATCCATTGCAATAAATCTTTTATTTTCATGTAATAAAAGGTTTGAGTCAATGATATATTTTCGAAAGTGAAAACATTACCAATTTCTGCCTGGTAAGAACTTTCAGGTTTTAAATTTGGATTTCCGCCTTGTTCCCAGTACAAATCATTAAAAGTTGGGATTCTGAAATTTCGGGATATATTCAATTTCAGATTATACAGTTTGCTAAATTGATACGAAGATCCTAAAGAGAATAGGAGAGGAGATTGATAATTGTCTGTAAACTCTTTTCGAATTCCGAATTCATTTTTCCAATCTGTCGAAATATCCTGTTTTACCAATAAAGCTGCAGAGCTAATTTCTCTAACATGATCTCCAAAACCAGTTCCATAACCTTTAGTTCTGTTGTAATCCAGAACTCCGTTTATTTGTGTTGATTTCGAAATTTTATAGCCTAAATCTGCTTTTGTGATAAAGCTTTCTGTTTTTCCATAAGTGAAAAAATTAACCGCATTATCAGGATAATATTGATAGTTTTCGAATATATATGCCGCTTTCAGATTAGTGGTAAATTTGCCATAATCACCGTCATATTCTAATAAGTTTCTATTAAAACCATTTACATATCTGGTTTTAGTTTCCGTTTCAGAGATTAAAGAAGTGTTTCGATCTGTATTAGAAGTTTGAGTGTATAATTTCAAACTATTTTTTGCGTCAAATTTGTAACCAACATTTGCGCTCATAGTTATTACATCATACTGACCGTTTTGATTCCAGCGTTGTTCGCCTTTCCAGTTGTATTTATGGATGTATTTGTAATCATTTGTCGAACTATTTTTTGAAAAGCCAATTTGCGCGCTCCATTTTTCATTAGAAATATTGGTTTTAAAATTGATTCCAATGGTATTGAAACTTCCGTAATCAAGTTTTAAATTAGTCTCAAACCGACTATAAAATGCCAGATCGTTGTTTAAATGCACAGTTCCTCCAACAGCTCCACTTCCGTAAAGTACACTTCCACCACCAGCTTTTACACTTATCGAATTATAATCAGAGCCGGAAATAGTATTGAAATCAGTACTTCCGTTCATCTGAGAATTGATATTAATTCCATTCCAGATTACTGCGGTTTGTGATGCTGTAGTTCCTCTAAAAGAAACCGTTGAAAGCATTCCGCGTCCGTATTCTTTAAAATAAATAGTGGAATTAAAGTTTAAAAGATCCGTCAATAAAGCCTCATTTTTGTTAATGACAGAATCATTGAGTTTCAAAACGGATTGTGAATTGGAGTATTTTTTAAGATTTGCGTCAGAAACTACAACTTCTTTCAATTTGGTAATAGAGTCGTTCTGCGCCGAAATAATCTGGCACAACAGCAATAAACAAAAAGCAAACCGTTTTTTTAAAGTCATAATTTCTAAACTCTTTTTCCCGAGAGCTCGATATTCGTTACAAAGGCAGGTCTCCTGGCTTGCGTCTTGTTGTTTACCTTCCCATTCGCCGGGGCGAGCAGTGGTTTTGTAGTTACAACAAGCATTCTTTTCAGAACAAAGCTTACAGTTGCGGGTACAGCTCAAGAATTTTTACTTGATTCCCTTTTAATGTGTTAAAATGAACACAACCTTAATTTCGTGCAAAGATAAAGTTAAAATTATCGAATTTTCAAATTTGTTTCACTTTTTAAAACAAATTCTAAACAAAATGGCTTTTAAAGTACTATTTTTATTACTTGACCAAAATGTACCTTGTTGTTAAAAGCATCTTTTAGCAGCAATGAAGTTTGATGACATAAAACGCTTCTTATAACGCCGGCATGCGCTACAAGAATAATAGGATTTGTTATTTTTTTTGAAATTAAATCAGATAAGAAATCTCCAACTCTTTGATGTAATTCAACAAAAGACTCTCCGTTTGAAACCTTAATATTGACAAAATCTTCCATCCAGGGATTAAGTTCTTCTTGTGGAATATCATTCCAGTTTTTCAGTTCCCAATCGCCAAAATTCATTTCCATTAAGCGTTTTTCCTTTTCAAAAGAAATGGTTTTGATATTCTTCTCGATATATTCAGCCAGAATAACACAACGTTTTAGAGGACTTGAGAAAATAATAGCTTCTGATGGTAATTGCGAAAGAATATTTTCAAAAACTAAATCAAAAGGTTCTGCCAAATCGACATCAGATTGTCCGTAGCAAATGCCTTTTTCGCAAACGGTTTCAGTATGACGAACTAGATAAATTTCCATATCAAAAGAATGCTTAAATAATAAACAACCTCGCAAACCTGTTGCGTTGCGCCAAGACAATCTCCGGTATAACCATCAATCCATTTTTGGAAATAACGAGCCAAAAAAGAACGTATTATAAAAACCGGAATTAAAGCCAAAAGAAATTTATATTGAAAATAAGAGAAAACCAACAACGGAATTAATCCGAAGAAAAATGATCCTGATATTTCTTTCCAGGTATGTTTTTTAGCAATAGGCTTGCTTTTGCTTGAAGCATCATCACGAGAATATTCATGCGTGAAAATAATCGAAATTGCCGCCAAACGACTCAAAGCGTGAGCAGAAATAAACAAAAGAAAAATGAGTAGATAAGAATTATCATTCTTAAAAAGCAAAATAGATTCTGAAAGCAATTTGAATTTCAATAAAAAAAGTAAAACCAAACCAATTGCTCCATAAGCACCAATGGCGCTATCTTTCATAATCATTAGAATTTTTTCTTTGGTCCAGCCTCCGCCAAAACCATCGCAAACATCAGCAAATCCGTCTTCATGAAAAGCTCCGGTTGTCAATATTGAAGCAATAATAGCTAAGATTACGGCCGTTTCTGTAGATAAAAAAAAGGAAAAAAGATAAAACGCTAAAAAAGAAATACTTCCCACAATCCAACCAATGAAAGGGAAATAACGAGTTGCTTTATTCAAATAATCTGGATTATGATCAATGTTTTTTGGACATGGAATTCTGGTGTAAAACATTAAACAGGTAAAGAAGATATGTAGTTCTTTTTTCATTTAAGAAATTGATTTTTTATTTTTTTAATTGATATTGAAATTTGCCATTGATATTGCATTTTTCTATTTCCTACTAACTCCAGCACTTTCAAAACTCGCCATTTCATTCAAAAAAGCCTCAGCCGATTTTAAAATTGGGAAAGCAACAGCACAACCCGTTCCTTCGCCAAGACGCAAATCGAGATTTAGAATAGGTTTTGCATTTAAATAATTTAATAGTTTTTGATGTGCTTTTTCAGCAGAACAATGACAGAAAACAGCATTTTTATGAATGTCAGCATTTATTTTTGAAGCGATTAAAAAAGCAACACTGCAAATAAAACCGTCAATCAGAATAAGCATTTTGTTTTCAAATGCAGTTAACATTCCGCTTGCCATTTGAATGATTTCAAAACCGCCAAAATAAGCCAGTTGTTGTTTTAATTCGGCTGGACCGGAATAATTATCGATAGCTTTTTTAAGTAAATCTTGTTTCTGAAGTAATTTCTCGTCTTCAACACCAGTTCCTTTTCCGACGCATTCTTCGATGGAAAAATCAGTTAACAGACTCATCAAAACAGACGCTGTAGAAGTATTTCCAATTCCCATTTCGCCAAAACCAATGCAGTTCGAACCTGTTTTTGCAATATTCGTAACGATTGATTTTCCTTTTTCGAAACACAATTGCAATTCGGTTTCGCTCATTGCGGGAATATGCAAAAAGGATTGAGTTCCTTTTGCAATTTTAGCGTGAATCAGATTAGCATTTGTAGGGAAATCATAATTAACGCCGGCATCTACAATTGATAATTGAATATTATTTTGATTGCAAAACACATTTATTGCAGCGCCACCATCCAGAAAATTACCAACCATTTGTCGCGTCACATCTTGCGGATAAGCACTAACGCCATGATTTGCAATACCATGATCAGCAGCAAAAACGACAATATTAGGGTTTGTTATTTTGGGATTTAAAGTTTCAAAAACCGTTGCCATCTGAAAAGCTAAGGTTTCAAGAGTTCCCAAAGCACCAATAGGTTTCGTTTTAGAATCTATTTTGTCTTGTAAAAGAGTGCTGAAATCACCTTTACTTTCAACCGAAATTTCAGGTTTTGCTTCAAAATCTAAAATAGGATTCCGAATGATGTTTTTAATTTCTTTACAATCGGGAGCTTCAGATTTTTGTTTCCAATGCAATTGTTGCAACATCGGTTGATTATCGTAATTAGTTGCAGGTTTTCCGATACAGAAATAACCTAAAGGCTCAATATTATCAGGTAAATCCAAAATCTTCTTAAACTGATAATAATTTAAAATCGAAACCCATCCCATTCCGTAACCTTGTTCTGTAAGCGAAAGCCAAATATTTTGTGCCGCACAAACAGAACTAAATTTCACCGCTTCGTTACTTCCAACGGTTCCAATTGTAAATTGATTTAAAACAGATCGATCATAAGCAATGATAAGTCCAATTGGAGCTTCTTCGATTGCCTCAAGTTTCAATGATTTATAATGTTCCTTTTGTTCGGGATTGTCGGTAAGTTCTTCGGCTTTTTTATTGTAATCTAAAAATAGATTTTTTACAGCATTTTTGACTTCTGCAGATTTTATGATATAATATCTTGTAGCATCCGTTAACCCAACCGAAGGCGCCCAATGTCCAGCCTGTAAAGCCTTTTCGATTACTTCGTCAGGAACTTCATCCGCAGTGAAATGTCGCGTATCGCGTCGGGATTTTAAGATATCATCTAAATAGCTCATAATTTTCAATTTCAATTTCAATGTCAAAAATCAATTTCAATTTTTTCATTATGTGTAAAGATACTTCACGATGTTGGAATTTGAAATTTAAAAGATTGCATTTTTTTAGTTGACATTGATTTTTGACATTGATATTGAACTTTGCAATTGTTAACCTTTAATCTTAACCGGAATTCCAGAAACCATCAACACAACTTCATCAGCATTTGAGGCAAGAAACTGATTCATCCAGCCTTGCAATTCTGTAAATTTTCTGCCAATATGAGTTTCGGCATGAACACCCATTCCAATTTCGTTTGTCACAATAATCAAAGTAGCATTTTCCTGAGCAGCAATCGATAGAAATTCTTTTTTTGCTTCTTCTAAACTTAAAGTGACGTCATTTTTATGATCGATAAAAAAGTTCGTCAACCAAAGTGTTACACAATCAATCAAGGCAACTTTTCCGCTAAAATCAATTTCGCTTAAATATTTTTCTTTTTCAATATTCGTCCAGCGTTCATCGCGTTCTTGCTGATGTCTGTCGATTCTGTTCTGAAAATCAGCATCCCATTTTCTGGCCGTTGCCACATATATTGGAGAATCTGAAAGTTGCAATGCTAAATTTTGACATAACTGCTTTTTCCTGATCGTTCGCCTCCGGTAATTAAGTAAATCATTTTTAATTGTGAATTGTTAGTTGTGAATTGTGAATTGTTTGGGACGAAAGTTAATAATGTTTTGGATGAATTCTAAGGTTATCATCTGACAATTCACAATTCACTTTTTACGGTAAACAACAATTTAATACGGGCAATGACGACAATCGTTTCCGCAACAGCTTCCTCTTTTTAAGTGAAACCAAGCTTTAAAAACATAATTGCCATTTTCAATGTAATAGTCAATTCCTTCGATTAATTTTTCTTGTTTGGGTAAAGATATCGCTTTATTTTTAAGCGCTTTTTGAGGAGTCATTGTTTCTACATACGCATCAATTTTGTCTTCGCAAGCTTCTTTAAAGCATGTTGGACAAAGGCAATCTCCTCCTTCTGAAAGATTGAAAATTGGAGGAAAGTCATTACACCAACACTTGTTTTCGGTTGATGTATCTCCACAACTAAAAGAAGAATCACAACTCGAGCAAACTTTTGTTTTTGTGGTATTCATACGGGTAAGATGGTGTTATTTGGTTTTTGTAAGAATAAAGGTAAACAAAAAAAATAGAAATTACCTTACCTTTGTCACTATCGAAAACTTAAATTATGAAATTGTAAAGATTCAAATTACATGCCATAATAGTGAGAAAACGATACCAAATTCCATTAAAAAACAATAGAACCTATATATGAGACATTTACTGCCTAAATTTATTTTTATTTTACCTTTTTTTCTTCTTGTAGCATGTAAAAAAAATGAAACAACGGAGATTGCAAAAACTGAAATCGCAAAAAATAGTATCGAATATGCTTCCGGACTTTCAATCGTAAAGCATGATGGATACTCGGTTGTAACGGTTTCTGATCCATGGCCAGATGCCAATACAAAATTCACTTATGTCTTAAAAGAGAAAGATGCAAAAGTTCCGGATAGTTTACAAAAATATAATACAATCAAAGTTCCTTTAGAATCAATTGTAGTAACATCAACTACAAGTATTCCATTTCTTGAAATGTTGGAAGTCGAAAATAAACTGGTTGCATTTCCTCATACCGATTATATTTCTTCAGAAAAAACAAGAGCATTAATTGATAAAGGTTCTGTTAAGAATGTAGGTGAAAATGAGAAATTAAACATTGAGCAATTGATAGAATTATCTCCGGATTTGATTGTAACTTTTGGTGTAGACAATAACAATCCAACATTGGAAAATTTGAAAAAAAGCGGACTAAATGTTTTCGTTCAGGCTGATTGGATGGAGCAATCTCCGCTAGGAAAAGCAGAATGGATTAAACTTTACGGAGCTTTGTTTGGTAAGGAAGATCAAGCTAAAGAGTTGTTTGATAAAATTGTTTTGAGTTACGATCAGGCAAAGAAATTAGTTGCTGATAAACCTGCGACATCGACGGTTTTATACGGTTCTATGTATCAGGATATCTGGTATGTAGCCAAAGGAAATAGTTGGGTAGCTCAGTTTATGAAAGATGCTCATGCTAATTATTTATGGGCAGATTTAAAAGGAACCGGAAGTGAAGGTTTGTCTTTTGAAAAAATATTGGTAAAAGCAAAAAACGCTAGCTTCTGGATTGCTTCAGGTTCATTTAAAACTTTAGAAGAATTTGGAAAAACGAATCCGCATTACAGTCAGTTTGATGCTTTTAAAAACAAAACCGTTTATACTTTTGAAGGGAAAGTAGGAGCAACCGGCGGAACCGTTTACTACGAGTTAGCACCAAGTCGCCCGGATTTAGTATTAAAAGATTATATCAAAATATTTCATCCTGATTTATTGCCAAGTTATGAGTTTACATTTGCATCTAAATTAAACTAAGAGCAATTGGTAAATAAAAAGCGAAATATAATCCTGTTTTCCATACTTGGTTTAGCACTTCTGTTTATGTTTTTTCTGGACATTAGTCTGGGTTCGGTTACGATTCCGTTCAAGGAAGTTTATACCAGTTTAACAGGCGGCGAAGCAAGTAAATCGACCTGGGAATATATAATAATCAATTATCGCTTGCCTAAAGCGATTACGGCAGTTTTGGTTGGCGTTGGATTATCTATAAGTGGTTTGCTGATGCAGACATTATTTCGAAATCCTCTCGCAGGTCCTGATGTTTTAGGGTTGAGTTCAGGAGCAATTTTGGCAGTTGCAATTGTAATTTTGGGTGCCGGTTTATTGCCAGCGTTTCTAAATTCGATTTTGTTATCTCCGTATGTAATTGTTTTAGCGTCGACATTAGGAAGTGTTTCGGTTTTACTACTGGTTTTATTAGTAGCGCAGCGTTTACGAAATACAATGGCAATATTAATTGTAGGACTTATGTTTGGTAGTTTTACAAGTGCCATTGTTGGAGTTTTAACCTATTTTAGTTCCGCTGAACAATTGCAGAAATTCACTTTTTGGTCGTTAGGAAGTTTAGGAAATCTGTCATGGACTTCTATTTCTATTTTGGCAGTTTGTGTGGGTTTTGGTTTGCTTTTGAGTGCCAGTAGTATAAAGCCATTAAATGCATTGCTTTTAGGCGAAAATTATGCTAAAAGTATGGGTTTGAATTATAAGAAAGCCCGACTTACGATCATTTTTGCAACCAGTATTCTGGCCGGAAGTATTACTGCTTTTGCGGGACCAATAGCTTTTATAGGTTTAGCGGTTCCACATATTGCAAAGCTGACTTTTCAAACCAGTAATCATGCGGTTTTATATTGGAGCACTTTTTTTTACGGCGGTATAATTATGTTGTTTTGTGATATGGCATCGCAATTACCGGGTTTAGAAACTACATTACCAATCAATGCAATCACTTCTATAATTGGTGCGCCGGTTGTAGTTTATTTGCTAATGCGAAAAAGGAATTTTCAGTAAAAATATAGGCCACAGATTATGCGGATTAAACGGATTGCCACAGATTTTTAAATCATTTTAATCCATAAAATCTGAGGCAAAAAAAAACTTAGAACCTCAGAATCTTAGCAACTTAGTACCTTAAAAAAAATGAACACAATCCTAAAAACCTCAAATTTAAGTATTGGCTATAAGTCCAAGAAAGAAACTGTGACTATTGCTCAGGATTTAAATTTGAATTTAAGTTCTGGAAAACTCATTTCTTTAATTGGAGCAAACGGAATTGGGAAATCGACTTTGCTGAGAACAATCACAGGAATTCAACATCCATTAGCGGGAAATGTTTTTCTGAATGATAAAAATATAAGTGATTATAAACCTTTAGATTTAGCGCAAAATTTAAGTTTGGTTTTAACCGAAAAATTACCGCCAAGTAATTTGTCTGTTTTTGAATTAGTGGCACTCGGACGTCAGCCTTATACAAATTGGATTGGCACTTTGACCCAAACCGATATCGAGAAAGTTCAGGAAGCTTTAGAACTAACTCAAATCGAACATTTAGCTCAAAAAAGACATTTCGAAATTAGTGACGGACAATTGCAAAAGGTTTTAATTGCAAGAGCTTTGGCACAAGATACGCCATTAATTATTCTGGATGAACCTACAACACATCTTGATTTATTGCATAAAGTATCGCTTTTTAAATTGCTGAAAAAACTAACGCAAGAAACCCAAAAGTGTATTTTATTCTCGACACACGATATTGATTTGGCGATACAATTAAGTGATGAAATGATCATTATGACACCGGATTTAGTTGTTCAGGATGAACCTTGCAATTTAATTTCAAAAGGAAGTTTCGCTACTTTATTCAAAGACGAACATATTATTTTTGATGCCGAAAAAGGGAAGTTTGTGATTACTTAAGATTGTTGTTTTCGAAGCGAACTCGATAAACATGAAGTAAGTTCTCTAATTCGCCATTTTTAATATCAAAATACTCAATGTCAATTTCCGTATTATTAAAAACTAGATAATTGGGCAAGACTATATCATTACGAATCTTATTCCAAGGGATTACTTTTTTATCTTGTAATTGAATTCCTAAGCTATTAATTATAAGTTGAGGTTTTCTATCTATAATTTTTTTGAAATGATTATAAGTCAAAAGAACACCAACACCAACTACAATTATTTTTATCCAAATATTTTCAAAAACGTAATATGCTATAAATCCAAATGAGAGTATATAAATGAACATATTAATTATTGAAGTACTTATTGAATAATAAATTTTTGTCTCTATTGGCACAGTATTATCATCTGTGTAGATATCTTTGTTAAGAAATTTTTTTTCTAATGATTTTAGTTTTATTTTTTGTTCAGGACTTTTAAATTCAGTCTTTTCAAACCAACTTCCACTTTTCCATATTAATTTTTCTTCAATTGCTTTTCGTCTTAATTCATGAACATTTTGTACATTTTCGAATGCCCATATTTTCCATTTGTTTACGAAATAACTCCAAGCAATCCATCCAAATACAAATCCTAAAATTAAAGCTAAGGGAATAATCCATTTCCCAATAAATTGATTTTCTTCAAACAAAAGCCCTATTCCAATAAAACCAATAATTATTAAAAGAGGTAAAAAGACAAGTCTTAGTCTTCCTCGATTTAAAGCTTCATTTACGGTTACAGTTTTCGACATATTATTTTTTCAATCCAATTTGTCTCTTAGCTTCACCAACCACAAAAGCGACAGAATTAGCGATATTAAAGCTTCTGATTAATTTTGACATCGGAATCGTTAAATGATTTTCAAAACGTGCTAAAACTGCTGCGCTTAAGCCAACACTTTCTTTACCAAAAACGAGCCAATCTCCGTCTTGAAAATCAGTTTCAAGATAAGATTTCTCTGCGTGAGAACTCATTAAAAAAACACGTGATTGATCCGGAATCTGCGCAATCCATTCTTCAATATTTTGATATTCGGTTACGTCAAGATGTACCCAATAATCCAATCCTGAACGTTTCAGGTTTTTATCATTAATCACAAATCCGAAAGGATGAATCAAGTGTAATCTACTTTCTGTACCTACACATAATCGTCCAATATTTCCCGTATTATTAGGTATTTCAGGTTCTACAAGAACTACGTTTAGCATTATTTTTTTGAATTATGAGTTATGAATTATGAGTTATGTGAATTATTAGATTGCAATAATTATCTAATTTTCACATTGGCACATTATCTAATTAAAGTGAGAAACTTCGAGAACTTCTCCGGCTTTTAAGTCTTGCAAATATACATTTCCTATACGAACGCGAACTAATCTTAAAGTAGGAAAACCAACTGCAGCGGTCATTTTTCGAACCTGACGAAACTTTCCTTCATTTACCGTTATCGATGCCCATGAAGTTGGTCCGTGTCGTTCGTCTCGTATTTTTTTGGCTCTCGGACCAAAATCAGGAATTTCGGTTACAATAAAAGCAGAACAAGGTTTGGTTTTGTATTTGCCGCCATCAAAACCAATTTCTACACCATTTTGCAATTGTTCAATCGCTTCTGGCGTAATAACACCGTCAACCTGAACATAATATTCTTTATCGACTTTTTTGCTTCTGATTTGTTCGCTTACTTTTCCGTCAGTAGTTAATAAAAGCAAACCTTCAGAATCTTCATCCAAACGACCAATCGCCATAGTTCCTTCGGGAAAATCATATAATTCGCCCAAAAGCTTTTTCTTTCTTTTTAGTTCATATATAAATTGACTCAGATAACCGTAAGGTTTAAAAAGAATAAAATGTTGATGCATGCTGTATTTTTAGAATGCAAAGATAGTTTTGTTTGAGAAAGTAAATAATTCCCAGCGGTATTTATTGCTGTTTTGAAGCTTTCATTTTCTTTAGCCATGCAAAAAAGAACCAGATTGCGGTTATGCCCAATAAAATGAATAATGGCGTATAATACTCTTTAAAAAAATCATGAAAATAGCTTCCAATTAAAATATAGGCCGACGCCATACATAGTTTTATTAAAATAAATTCAGCGTTTGACCAACTTGTTTTGATTTTGAAAAAGTTCATTGCAAATAATTTTAGAATTTTATTAAAGTTACTATTTTGAATGAGAATCTAGAATATTTTTACTTTCAATAAATTGAATTTTAAGCTTTTAATCTTGAAAATAAAAAGAGGTTTAGAAACCCAAAGCTATGTTAAAGAACTTATTTTCTATTTGTAAAATTCGTAATATTATATAGTAATGAAAAAAATGTAATGTTATGGAAAATAATAATTTAGGTTCCAAAAAGATAAACGGAACGCAAAAAGATAGTGAAGAATTAAAAGGAAAAAACGTCTCTCATGATGCAGCATCTGATACATCAAAGCTCAAAAAAGAAGTTGTAACAGACGTTGATGGAAATAAAGAAATCGTAGATCGTGCAAGAAATGTAAATGAAAATATTAAAGAAGTTTCAAAGGAAACAGATCCGGATAATCCAAATGCCAATCGTGGTGTTTCGACAGATGAAGAGGCGAAAAAAACGGTTGAGAACAAAGACAGAAATTCTGATGTAAATCCAAATCGTTATCCAAATTCACATCCCGATAATCATGAAGATCGAGGAAATATGAAATTGGATGATTAATAATTTTCCTTTAAATACTAAATTTTTAGCTGATTTAAGTCCTTTTTTTTAGAAATAACATTTGATTGGCAAAGTGCGTTAATATTGTTTTAAAGCCTCTTTTTAAGATGGCTATCCATCAATATCTTCGTAAATTGTAGTTCAAATTTTAAATATATTAAAAATGGCACTTTTAGAAAACAAAGTAGCTTTTGTCTCTGGTGGTGGTTCAGGAATTGGACGTGCTGTTGCAGAAGCTTACGCTCGAGAAGGAGCAAAAGTAGTACTTTCGGATATTAATGTAGAACACGGTGAAGAAACCGTAAAAATAATAAAGGATAAAGGTGGAGAAGCTTTTTTTGTAAAAGGAGATTCATCAAGCGCAAGCGATAATAAACGTATGGTTGAGGTTGCTGTTGCTAAATACGGGCAGCTTGATATTGCCTGCAATAATGCAGGAATGGGAGGCCCGGCAAAACCAACGGGTGAATATGAGCCGGAAGCCTGGGATCGTGTAATTGCATTGAATTTAAGCGGCGTTTTTTATGCTTGTCGTTATCAGTTGGAACAAATGGAGAAAAACGGAGGAGGAAGCATTGTAAACATTGCTTCAATTCACGGTCAGGTTGCGGCTCCAAATAGTCCGGCTTATACAGCTTCGAAACATGGAGTTGTAGGTTTGACTAAAAATATTGCGGCAGAATATGCTCTAAAAAATATTCGTTGTAATGCTGTTGGTCCCGGATATATTGAAACAGCTTTGCTAAAAGATCATATGAATAAAAGCACAATGGATGCCATTGCTGCAAAAGCGCCAATGAATCGTTTGGGTACAGCTGAAGAAGTTGCAGAATTGGTTGTGTTTTTAAGTTCAGAAAAATCTTCTTTCACAACAGGAAGTTATATTATTGCCGATGGTGGATATACGGCAATTTAGATTTTATACAAATTTATACAAAGAGAAAAACGGCAATCTGAAATTTTCAGGTTGCCGTTTTTTTATTTAAGATTGGAACAGTTTTGTAAAAGTTTCAAGATCTGTCTCGGGAGTTATTTCATAAAAGTAACGCAATTGCCATTGTTGTGTTTTTTGAGCTTGTGGACTCGTTGTTTCATTCCATGGCGGATAAACACGTGTTGCTCGTTTGCCTTCTTTTGTTTTTGTAGAGAAGATTCCTTTTTCTAATAAAATGGCTTTCGGAAAAATAAATTGTCCAAAAAGATCTTCTTTTCGAGTACTAATAATTACAAAATCTATTTTGTCATTAAAATCAAAAGGTTCAATTATCCCGGATATATTACGTTTCCATAAAGTCACAAACTGACCTGTTTTTTTGGGAGTTATTTTTGCTTCCCGATAACAAATTAGTTTTTCGTTTACATAAAATTGATATCCATTATAATCTGCGCTTTCAGCTATTGCTTCGGGTTCTGAACAATTAAAATCAAAACAATCATAGATCATTTCTTTGGCTAAATTTAAATCTTTAGAGATAGATTTTTGATTTTTCCAGTGATTTTTAATTGTCATTTTGAGAAGATTAGCTTTGAAACTTGTTTTTGTTTTTTAGAACGAAACATTTAATCCAAAATTCAATCCCCATTGAAATTGGTTGAAAGATTGATTATTTAGAGGATTAAGGTAGTAATTTACCGCAGGTTCAGCAAAAACATTTGTCTTTTTATAAATGCGATATTGTACCGTAGTACTCAAAGTAGAACCGTAAACAAAATCATTTGCATTGACATTATTACCAATCGACTTGCCATTAAGAGCGACATCGTTAGAAATCAGCTTCCCTACAAAACCACCTGTATTTAAACTGATACTTGCTTTGTTTTTAGTAAATACAGCATATGAAACTTCAAGAGGCATTTCGATATATTTAAGACTTTGGTCTAAATTACCGCTTTGTAAATTATCACCTTGTATATCATTCATTTTTAAAGCATCTGAAGTACTATTGGAAACAAAAATATAACTCGAATTATTTGTTATTCGTGAAGAACCTGATGATTCAGCAGGGCTATAAAAACCTGACGGACTTAACGAAACAACACTTTTTGAGTCTACATAAGAAATATCAGCAATGCTTTGACCAAGTTCATTAATCTTAAGACCAGAACCAACAGCCCATTTATTATTAATCTTATATTTTGTTTTTACACCGTATGAACTACCTTGTTTAGAGTCGTTTGCATAACCTAATGTTTTGTCATTTTTGGTGTTTTCAGAATTTGCTATACCGGCAAAAACTTCTACAGCCCATTTTTCGGCATTAGAAAGAGATTTGTTCTTTTTGTCTTTTTTAGTTTCAGGCTCTGCAATTGCAATGCCTTTTTCCAAATTTTGAAGTTGTAACAATTGAACAGAATCTATTTTGCTTTCAGAATTATTTGCTTTTGAATTATTCGCTTTCGAATTGCTCAATTCAGCACTTGCAAGAACATCTCTTTTAGAATAATCGATTGTTGTTGCCCCATTTTGAAGTGCTTTACTTGTATTTGTTACATTATTATTGTTCTTCAATGTTGAATTAGAAGAAGTAAAAGCAACATTACTGCTGTTTTTTGAGCTTGTTTTATCTTCAAAAATAGAATTTAACAATTGACTTTTTGTGTTTGAATTGAATCCGTTTGTTTTACCTGAATTAAAGGTCTTCTCAGTAAGAAGCTTATCTGTAGCAGTTTTTTTAGTATTTGGAAGTTGGTATTTAGAAACAGAATTAAAAGAATCTCCTTTTCCTGTTGCATATGTTTGTTCCGCTAGAGCTTGGCGTGTATTTTTCTTCTCAATATTTGATTTAGAATTTTTTTCAACAACAGACTTTTCAATATTTAATTTAGAAGTTGTACTATTATTTATGGTCTTATTTTCAGAATCAGCTTGAGCTACTGCGGTTTCTGATTTTGGGTAAATAGTAGTAGATTGATTGTTTACTTTTTTTGATGATGGCGAAACTCCTTCGTTTGTATTTGATTCTTTTTCAACACCATCTTTTAAGGCTTTATTTTCCTCAGTTGGTATTGTGGTATTATTCAAGTTGTTTTTATGCTCTCCATTTTTCTCTTCGATAACAACCTTATTGGTTTCTGAAGAATCGGTATTTAAATTTTTGATTCCAGAATCAGAAGTAAAATGTAAAACAGAAGGAAGCAACAAACCTAGTAGTAAGCATGCCGCAGCCGACCACCAAAGAATAGCTTTCTTTTTCTTTTTAGGTTTGTCTAGTTTTTCTTCAATTTGTCCCCATAATTCCGGAGGCGGAATACTTGAAAAGTCTTCCATTGATGAAAAAATATCTTCTATGTTTTGCTTTTTCATGCTATTTTAAAATTTTTTATGCTCAAAATTCTTTTCTGCAAAATGTGCTTGGCTCTATTTAAATTTGATTTTGATGTTCCTTCGGAGATTTTTAATAATTCGGCAATTTCTTTGTGTTTTAATTTTTCAAAAACATACAAGTTAAAAACCGTTCGATATTGATCTGGTAAATCCCTAATATATTCTAAAAGTTTTTCTTGTTCAATTGGGATTCCTTCTAATTCTTCTTCTTCGACAAAATCTGTATCAGGATCAAAAACATCGAGAAAGAAACTTTCTTTTTTCTTTTTGTTTAAAGTTTCGATCAGTTTATTGATGAAAATTCGCTTTAGCCAGCCTTCAAAACTTCCTTCGAATTTATATTGACCAATTTTTTGAAAAACAATTACAAATGCTTCCTGAAATACATCTTTGGCATCGTCTTCGTTTTTCATATATTTCAGGCAAATACCATATAAAACAGGAGAGAACAACTGATAAATTTTCAGTTGTCCTTCTCTGTCATTTTTAAGGCAAAGCTTGATATATTTTTCTAAATCGTCTTTCAAGAAGTGGTTAAATTTGGTTTTGCAAAAATAGTTTTTATAAGCATATAAAACTATCTTTTATAATAGTACGGGGTGCGTCTTGATTATTATTTACGATTGTTAGGTTTTGATTGTCAGGAATTTCTGTTTTGTAAGTCTTGCTTTCAAAGTAAATCCTCTCCTAATTTTGACGGATCAAAAACACCAAAATCTTTTCTCGTAATTTTATTGTTTTAAAGCCGCGATTTTATCTTTAATTAATTTTTTGAACAATTTGATTTCACTTCCCTGATCATTTGTGTCGTTATTGTCGATATAAATTCTGGTAGTTTTTAAACCTTTGCGAAGTTCAAAATATACACCACCCTGACCAGCTGAGTCTGGAGTACCGTATGTCTTTGTTTGCCCTTGGTTGTTTAAAATTTCAGAAGGAACACTTGATAATAATGCAGCATAATCACCTCTTTTAGTTTTTGCAGTGTATCTGTATTGATTAAAATCATAACCTCCTGAAACAACATTTTGAAACTTTAGAATGCTATAATCATTTATTTGAAAGAAGTTTTGACAATCTGCTCCTGTACATTGTGCTTTATAAGTTCCAATAATAATATTATCCGGATTTTCATTAGCTTTAATAAAAAGGATTGTTTTTGAAGTTTTAGGAATCAAAGCATAATCTGCCGGATAAGTTGAAGCTGGTGATGTTGTTTCGCCAGGCAACGGCTCTTTTTCGTAAAAGTTAACAACCATTTGACAGCTGTTCTCTACTATATTAGTAATTTTAATAGTATAACCACTTGTAGGTTTTATTCCAGAGAAAACTCCAATTAGATAATATTTAGTAAAATCGATTGTAGGATCACTTGAGTTAGGACATGAGTTTGCATTTTTTTTGAAATACTTATCCATTTTTTCCTGTGAACTTGCAATAAGTGCCGCAGGAGTAGTTTGGTTTGTTATCATGCTATAATTACATGTAAGAGGATATCCTGTAAACGAAACATCAGCATAAGTTCCGCAATCTATATTCATTTTGTCATCGTTACTAAGAGAACATGCGCTAAATCCAAAAGCTATAAATAAGCTCAGCATTAATTTTTTCATCATTTATTATATTAGGTTATAATTCGTAGATGAGGTTGTATTAAAAAGGTTGCGTTAAAAAGAATATTTTTTTTCTTTATTTTTTTTAAGTTCAAGTGATTTAGAATCAGTACTAATGAGTAAAAATTTGATTTTAAAAATTATCTGCTACTTATTATTGCTTACTTTTACTTTAAAAATAAACTCAGTTATGTTTGATTTTCTTCCGCTTTTATTGGCCTTTGTCATTGCATTATTCCTTGGAATTTATTTAGGAAAATTGTTGTTTTCGGCAAGAGCCCAATCAGAAAAAGTAAGTTTAGAAGAGCGATTAAATGCAAATGCAAATCAAATGCAGTTGCAAAGAGAGCAATTCGAGAACGAAAGAAATAACTTTCAGAAGCAATTTCAATTATCAAATGCTGAGAAAGAGAATATCAGAACAGAAAAAGACAGTTTAGCCATTCAGCTTTCAAAAAAAGAAGTTGATTTCGAAAATTTGTGGGAACGTCATAAAGAGCAAAAAAATGAAATCACGGAACTTCAGGAAAAATTCACCAAAGAATTTGAAAATTTAGCCAATAAAATTCTCGAAGAAAAATCGGCAAAATTCACAGAACAAAATAGCGAAAACATGAAAAATATCTTGTTGCCATTGCAGGATAAAATTCAGGGTTTTGAACAAAAAGTAGAACAAACACACAAAGAAAGTATCGATTATCACGCCGCTTTACGTCAGCAAATTGTTGGTTTAAGCGAGATGAATGCACAAATGAGCAAAGAAACGCTAAATCTGACAAAAGCGCTGAAAGGAGATAGTAAAATGCAGGGGAATTGGGGCGAATTGGTTCTGGAACGCGTTCTGGAAAAATCAGGTTTAGAAAAAGGCAGGGAATATGAGGTTCAGCAAAGTTTTACCAATAACGAAGGAAGCAGAGTTCTTCCGGATGTTGTAATTAATTTACCTGACGGAAAAAAAATGATTGTCGATTCTAAAGTTTCTCTGGTTGCTTATGAAAAATGGATCAACGAGGAATCAGAAATTCTTAAGATCGATTTTCTGAAAGAACACGTAAACTCGATAAAAAGACATGTTGAACAACTTGGAAGTAAAAATTATCATGATTTATACCAAATAGAAAGTCCTGATTTTGTTTTGCTTTTTATACCAATTGAGCCCGCTTTTGCCATCGCTTTAAATGAAGATGCTACATTATACAATAAAGCATTTGATCGCAATATTGTAATCGTTACGCCAACAACATTATTGGCGACTTTACGCACGATTGATAGCATGTGGACGAATCAAAAACAGCAGGAAAACGCTTTTGAAATTGCCAGACAAGCCGGAGCATTATACGATAAATTTGAAGGTTTTGTTGCGGATCTTTTAAGAATTGGAAATAAAATAAAAGATACAAAAACAGAATACGAAAATGCCATGAGCAAATTGGTTGATGGTAGAGGAAACCTGATTTCGAGTGTGGAAAAATTAAAGAAAATGGGAGCAAAGGCAAAAAAAGCGCTTCCGGAAAATATTATTGCAAGAGCATCAAATTCAGATGAAAATCAATTGTTGAATTAAATGATAAATTTAAATACATAGATTTCGCTTGACGATGTAATTGAAAAAGAATAAAAAACTACAAATCTATGTACTATAAAATAACATAGAACAACTATTAAAAGTAATATCAAAAATAAAAACATGACCGCAGATTTTAAACCCGTTTCTTCCTCAAAAATTAGTATTTCAGAATTAATGCTGCCTTCGCACACCAATTTTAGCGGTAAAATTCATGGAGGATATATTTTGCAACTACTCGATCAGATTGCCTTCGCATCGGCGTCAAAATTTAGTGGTAATTATTGCGTAACAGCTTCGGTTGATACTGTAAACTTTTTGAAACCTATTGAAGTAGGTGAATTGGTTACCATGAAAGCTTCTGTAAATTATGTTGGAAGAAGTTCTATGATTGTAGGGATTCGTGTTGAAGCAGAAAATATTCAAACTGGAGTAGTTAAACATTGTAACTCTTCTTATTTTACAATGGTTGCCAAAGACAAAGATGGAAAAAGCGTTCAGGTTCCCGGATTAATTTTGTCTAATCTGGAAGAGGTAAGACGTTTTAGAAAAGCCATTATACACATTGAGTTAAAGAAAGAAGTTGATGAGCGCGAAAAAATGGCCAAAGTCAATTCGATCGAAGATTTAGCGAGTCTTGATGAATACAATGTGTTATTAGAAATCAGCTAGAATAATTAAATTAAAAGGAAATGGTAAAGTTTGGATATACAATTCTATATGTAGAAGATGTCGAGAAATCGATAGTCTTTTATGAAAATGCATTTGGTTTTTCGAGAAAATTTATAGCACCTGGAAATGATTACGGCGAATTAAGCACTGGAGAAACAACACTTTCCTTTGCTTCAAAATCATTAGCAAAACAAAATTTAAAAGAAGGTTTTCAGGAAAGTAATATTGCTGATAAACCTTTTGCTATCGAAATAGGTTTCATAACTGATAATGTTGAAGAACTGGTACAGAAATCAATCTCTGTCGGAGCAACTTTAGTTACAGAACCAAAGCAGAAACCCTGGGGACAAATTGTAGCTTATGTGCGAGATTTAGATGGTTTTTTAATTGAGATTTGTACAGAAGTGCAAGGATAGAAGATATTTATTTTAGAAATTGTTTTGAAGAAATATTTGTGTAGTCCCTACGGGACATTATTTTGTAGTTGTTATTGTTTTTTTTACCAACATTTAATCTCTACGAGATATTCTTTCTTATAAAGGATAATCTCTAATCTTTAAAAATATTCCGGTAGGAATTATATATTGGTAGAAACAGAATATGCGGAAACGATTTTGTCTCGTAGGGACAACACATTTTCACTACGTTTTATATCTCACAATCAACATTTCACATTTCACAATCAACATTTCACACCTAAAAAACATTCACAAATATTTAGGAGAAATAAACAACCGTATTCCTTAAAATTTCGTAACTTTAAGTATAACCATTTAGTTACTGTTTTTCACGGAGTACTGCCATTCTGTTTTTGTATTAAGTCCAGTTTTTTTCTCTTCTTAAAATGAAAAAATGTGAATGACATAATTGTTTAACTATTAACGATTATGAAAAAAACTACTTTTCTTATTTTGCTATTTACTGCTTATTCCGTTATTGCACAGGAAAAATTTTTTACAAATACAGGAACAATCAACTTTGAAGCATCAGTTCCTTTCTTTGAAGAAGTAAAAGCCGTAAACAGACAGGTTGCAATTCTTTTGGAACCTAAAACAAGTACATTTATTTGTACTGTTATTGTCAAAGATTTTCGTTTTAAATTAGACCTGATGCAGGAACATTTTAATGAAAATTACTTGGAGAGCCACAGATATCCTAAAGCTGTTTTTAAAGGTAAAATTCAAAAATTTGACTTAAAGGATATTAACGAAATTGAAAAAGAGTATCAAATAAAAGGGAAACTTATAATGCACGGAAAAACGAAGGAAGTAATCGTAAATGCTTTGATTAAAAAAGTAGGCGATGGAATCCAGATAATTTCTGATTTTCCTATTTTGGTAACTGATTTTAATATTCAAATTCCAAGCAGAATAGCAACTAAAATTTCGCAAACCGCAAACACAGAATTAATTGGTGTGGTGCGAACTAATGATTCAATGTATTTAACTTTAAAATAAGTTTTAATTCAAGCACTTTACCAATGTTTTTTCGAGATCTGTAAAATGAAATTCAAAACCTGTTTTTTGAATCTTTTCAGAGGAAACTCTTTGGCCTTTTAAAACGGCAATACTCATTTCGCCCAAAACTATTTTTAAAACAAAAGCAGGAACTTTAGGAAGCCAAATTGTATATCCAAATAAGTTTGCTAATACTTTAGAGAATCTTGAGTTAGTTGTAGCGTCAGTCACGCAGGCATTGTAAGCGCCTTGTATTTGCTCGTCCTGAATTGCTTTTAAATAAATTTGGCATAAATCGTCGATATGAATCCAGGGTAAATATTGTTTCCCTGTGCCTAATACTGCCCCAAAACCAGATTTAAAACTTGGAACAATTTTTTTAAGGAAACCTTCGTCTTTGCCCAAAACAATTCCTGTGCGGACTTTTACGGTTCTAATGTTTAAAGTAGCGATCTCGTCAACGGTATTTTCCCATTGCTGACAAGTATCGCCCAGAAAATCATTTGCCGGAGGAGTTGTTTCATCACATATTTTGTGGCTTGTAATTGCGCCATAAATCCCAACTCCTGACGCCGAAATAAAAGCATCCAAATTTTTATTTTGTTCTTTTAAAATTGAAAAAATAAGATCAATTGGTTTTATACGGCTTTCAAGTATGGCTTTCTTACGTTTTGTAGTCCATCTTTTTTCTACAATACCTTCGCCTGCCAAATGGATAATATAATCTGCTTTGAGAATAGCTTTCTGATCAATAAAGTTCTTCTTTAAATCCCATTTATAATACGTAATTGAAGGCGTATTTTTTTGGTCAGAACGGCTTAAAATTGAGACCAAAAAGCCATTGTCGATAAGTACATCAGTAAGATGTTTACCAACAAATCCAGTACCTCCGGTTAGTAAAACATTTTTAGCCATTATATTATAATATATTTAACAGTGCATCGGGTTTAAGCATAAGTAAAGGTACTTAAACATTGCTTACCTTTAAGGCAAATTCTAAATTTTAATGAAATGGCAACTAAAAAACAAACAATCACAAAAGATGATATCGTTTCAAAATATATGGATGAGGTTTTAGAAAATGGGCGAAAGCCAAAGTCAGTTTATCATTTTGCGAAAGAAAATGATTTTACAGAAGCTGAGTTTTATGCTTTTTTTGGAACATTAGAAGGTTTAGAAAAAGAAATATTCAGACTCTTTCTGGTCAATACAATTGATTTGTTGCATAAAAATGCCGATTATCAGGAATATGATATGAAGAATAAAATGTTGAGCTTTTATTTTACCTTTTTTGAGATTTTTACAGCCAACAGAAGTTATGTTTTACAAGTCTTAAAGATTGATAAAAACCCAATTAGAAATTTAGTACAATTAACATCACTTCGAGAAGGATTTAAAGAATATGTTTCTGAAATTCTGACGGACGATTATATACTTGAACAAGAAAAATTTCAAAAATTTCAGGAAAAAGCCATTCAGGAATCCGCTTGGCTGCAATTGATGATGACTATAAAATTCTGGATGGACGATGAATCGGCAGCTTTTGAGAAAACCGATATTTTTATCGAAAAATCAGTAAATGCGTCATTCGAATTAATGAATGTTGCGCCAATGAATCATCTTTTGGATTTTGGAAAATTCCTGTTCAAAGAAAAAATATACAGCAAACAATGAAAACGATCGATTATATACCAACATCAAAAATAGAAAGAGCTGGTAAACTAGTACAAACAGGTGCAAAAATTGGTGTAAACTATGTTAAGCATTATGCTGAGAAAATGGTAAATCCCGATTTAACGCGTGATAAACTAAACGAAAATAATGCAGAGGATATTTACGACGGTTTAAAAAGCCTAAAAGGAAGCGCATTAAAAGTGGCTCAAATGTTAAGCATGGACAAGAACTTTTTGCCTCAGGCTTATGTGGAGAAGTTTTCGTTGTCACAATTTTCAGTTCCGCCACTTTCGGCACCATTAGTATTAAAAACTTTCAAAACCAATTTTGGAAAAACGCCTTATGAAATATTTGACGAATTCAATGCAAATTCTGTAAACGCAGCAAGTATTGGTCAGGTTCATTTGGCTGTTAAAGACGGCAAGAAATTAGCCGTAAAAATTCAATATCCGGGCGTTGCCAACAGTATTTCATCAGATTTGGCTTTGGTAAAACCTATTGCGATCAGAATGTTTAATCTTCAGGGAAAAGATTCTGATAAGTATTTTAAGGAAGTTGAAGATAAACTTATTGAAGAAACCAACTATTTACTGGAGCTTGAACAAAGTCAGGAAGTTGTTAAAGCTTGCCATAAAATCGAGAATATATTGTTCCCGAATTATTATCCGGAGTTTTCGTCAGAGAAAATCATTACAATGGATTGGATGACGGGAATTCACCTTTCAGAGTTTACGGCTAAAAATACTGATCAGGAAGTGGGTGACAAACTTGGTCAGGCACTTTGGGATTTTTATATGTATCAAATTCATGTTTTAAGAAAAGTACATGCTGATCCGCATCCAGGAAACTTTTTGGTAGACGACCAAAATCATCTGATAGCTTTAGATTTTGGTTGCATGAAGAAAATCCCCGAAGATTTTTATGTTCCGTACTTTGAATTGATCAATAAAAATGTCATCACAGACCCAGCGCTTTTCAATCAAAAGTTGTTTGAATTAGAGATTCTTCGTCCTGATGATTCACCTTCGGAAATTGAATATTTTACAGAGATGTTTCATGATTTGTTATCACTTTTTACGAAACCTTTTCAAGAAGAAACTTTCGATTTTGCCGATGAGACTTTCTTTGATAGTATTGCCAAATTAGGAGAACGTTTCTCAAATGATACAAATCTCAAAAAAATGAACGGAAATCGCGGTTCTAAGCATTTTATTTATATGAACCGTACTTTCTTTGGTTTGTATAATTTGATGTTTGATTTGAAAGCTAAGATTGTCGTGACTAATTATTTGAAGTATTAAGTTTTTTTGTTTCAAGTTTCACGATATGCAAAACTTGAAACTTGAAACAAAAAAACTATTTCAAAATCCCTGCTTTATAAGTCGAAATCGCACGATCTCTTGCAAAAGCATGATCGACCATTGGTTCATTATATCCTAAGTCAAATTCAGGAATCCATTTGCGGATGTAGATTCCTTTTTCGTCAAATTTCTTTTGTTGGATTTCCGGATTAAAAACTCTGAAATAGGGTGCAGCATCACAACCTGTTCCTGCTGCCCATTGCCAGTTTCCAACGTTTGATGCTAATTCGAAATCCAGTAGTTTTTCGGCAAAATAAGCTTCGCCCCATTGCCAGTTAATCAACAAATGTTTGCATAAAAAACTTGCTACAACCATACGAACGCGATTGTGCATATAACCGGTTTCGTTTAGTTGACGCATTCCTGCATCAACCATTGGATAACCTGTAGTTCCGGAACACCAGCGTTTAAAATCTTCTTCGTTATTGCGCCATTGAATACCATCATAAGCTGACTTGAAATTATGATTTACACAATTAGGAAAGTTAAACAGGATTTGAATAAAAAACTCTCTCCAAATCAATTCACTTAGAAAAGTTTGATTTTTTTTATTTGCCCAATTCACAAGTTTCCGAATGCTAACGGTTCCGAAACGTAAATGTGGCGAAAGATAAGATGTGCTGTCCAAAGCCGGAAAATCTCGGGTTTCTTTGTAATTGGCAATTTGTGTTAAGTTATGCGGAAGGACTTTTATAGTGCTTTTTTCAAAACCAATTTGGGATAAATCAGGAAATGGAAATTGATTTTCGGCAAAGTTTTTTAAGAACGGTTTGGTATCATATTCATGAACTTGTCCACAGAGATGATACTTCTCGAGCCATTTATTTTTATATGGCGTGTAAACGGTATAGGGAAGGCCGTCTGCTTTTGTGATTTCTTTTTCTTCAAAAATTACATGATCTTTAAAAGAAAGGGCTTCAATATTATTTTGTTGTAATAATTTCTCAATTGTAATATCACGTTTAATTGCAAACGGTTCGTAATCTTTATTAAAGAAAATAGATTGAATGTCGAATTCTTCAATAAGTGATTGCCAAATGTCTGTCGTTTTTCCTTTTTTGATTAAAATCGAAGAATTGATTGTATTCAATTCTTCATTTATTTTCTGTAGAGAATCGTAAATAAAACTAACTCGTGCATCGTTTTTAGGAAGATTATCGAGAATGTCTTCATCAAAAATGAATAGCGGAATTACGGGAAAATCAGATTGCAGCGCATTAAATAATCCAATATTATCGTCGAGACGTAAATCGCGTCGGAACCAGAAAAAAGTAACTTTTTGTTTTGTCATTATATTAAATCGCGTTTTGCGGATTTTTTTTGCTACAGATTTTAATGATTTTAATGGATTCTTTTAATCTGTGAAATCTATTACAAGATTTATTTTGAATTGAATAACTCTTCGATTTTGTTATGTCGGTATGCAAAAATGGTTTTTAGTTTGCTTTCGACAATTAGTTTGTTCATGAAGCGGCCTAAATAACCAAAAGGTAATGCATAGTGAACAATGTCGACCATTTTTGTTCCGTTTTCTGTGGGTTCAAAAAAATGTTTGTGATGCCATAAAGCATATGGCCCGAAACGTTGTTCGTCTATGAAATATTGATTTTCTTTTGAAACTGTAATTATGGTTACCCAGTTAATTTTGATTCCCAAAAGTGGTTTTAAGGTATAAGTAATAATTTGTCCGGGATACATGCGCTTGTTGTCGAAATCCTGAATTTCAAAACTCATATTGTCGAGCGTTATGGTTTGAAGGTTTTTTGGACTCGAAAAAAAGTCCCAACATTCTTCGATTGGTGCATTTACATGTTGTACGGTTTCTATTTTGTATAATTTCATAGCATCAATTATTACTTTCTGGTCTTTTTATATACGAGATGTTTGCGTTAGGGGTTGTAGTGGAGCTCTTTTTGTGTCAGGCTTTTTTTGCCTGATGCAAAAAAGCGGGAACGAAAGACCCGACCCGCTTTTTCTGCGGGGAACGCCCAAATTATTTTACATTTTATAATATTTAAATGGAACGAATAACATTCCGAAACATTCTCCATCTTCTTTTCCTAAATGCTTGTGATGTATTTTATGCGCTTTTCTTAAACCAATCAGGTATTTGTTTTTTGTGTTTTTGAACCATTTAAAACGTTGGTGTATCAATACATCATGAACTAAAAAGTAACACAAACCATATAAAGTTATACCAGAGGCGATGAAAAATAAATAATTGAATCCGCCCTGAACTCCAAAATAAAAGAGAATTATACTTGGCGTGGCAAAAATCACAAAGAATATGTCGTTTCGCTCAAAAGTATGTTCGTATTTTGGCTGGTGATGATCTGCGTGAAAATACCACATTAATCCGTGCATAATGTACTTGTGCGTGAGCCAGGTAACACATTCCATGAATAGAAAAACACTTAAAAAGATTAGAAAAGAAATCATTTTTTTATTTGTTGAAGTATTAAAGTTGCAATTAAAACGGTCGAAATTTTAACTTAAAAACATAAAAGATTAACGCTATAGATTATCAGACTAATTTTAGTTTGTAAGTTACAAAAGATTGTGCCAAAAGTCCTGCTTTTGTATAATTTGAAACTCTGATTCTTGAGTTTCCTATTTCGTAATAAGGTGTGTTTTTGAGCTTTTTTAATAGTTTTTTGTAATAAATAAAAGCGGTATAAACACCAAATTGTGCTTCGATTGGCAATTTTACAATTCCTTGATATGCGATTTTAAAATCTTCTTCGATTTCGTTGACGATAGCTGTTTTAGTATTTTCATCGAAAGAATTTAGGTTAACGCCGGGAAAATAATTTCGGTTTAAAACTAAATTATCGTCTTTAAGATCTCTCAGGAAATTTACTTTCTGAAAGGCCGATCCTAATCGCATTGCCTCATTTTTAAGTTGCTCGTACTTTTGATTGTTTCCTTTTACGAAAACTTTCAAGCACATTAAACCTACAACATCGGCAGAACCATAGATGTAATCTTCGTATTCCGTTTGGGTATTGTAATTTGATTTGATGAGATCGAGTTTCATGCTTTTTAAAAATGCCTGAACAAGATCGTCTGTAATATTATATTGTTTTACGGTGTGCTGAAAGGAGTTAAGAATTGGGTTCAAACTTATTCCAGCTTCAAAGGCTTTGTAATATTCTTTTTCAAAATCATTGATGAGGTTTTCTTTGTCATAATCCTGAAATGAATCAACAATTTCGTCGGCAAAGCGAACAAATCCGTAAATGCTGTAAATCGCATCACGAATACTTGGCGACAACATTTTGACTGCCAGTGAAAATGAGGTGCTGTAGCTTTGAGTGACTAACTTGCTGCATTTGAAAGAAACGGTGTCGAATAGTGATTTCATTTTTTAAGATCTAAAAGATTTTTGAATTAACTCAGCTACTAGTTTTCCCGATATTAAAGCAGGCGGAACTCCTGGCCCGGGAACTGTCAATTGTCCTGTGAAATATAAATTCCTGACTTTTTTGCTTTTTAGCTTTGGTCTTAAAAAAGCCGTTTGCAGCAATGTATTAGCCATTCCGTAGGCATTTCCTTTATATGCGTTGTAATCAGTGATAAAATCGTTCTTACAAAATGATCTTTTAAAGATAATATTATTTTTAATTTTTTGCTGCGTAAGCTTTTCAAAACGATCTATTATCTTTTCAAAATATTCTTCTCTAAGAGCTTCGCTGTCTTTTATTCCCGGAGCAAGCGGAATAAGGAAAAATCCGGATTCCATTCCTTCGGGTGCTGCAGATATATCTGTTTTTGATGGAAAGTTGGCATAAAATAATGGTGCTTCCGGCCATTTTGGAATGTCATAAATATCAATTGCATGTTGGTTAAAATCAACATCAAAAAACAGGGAATGATGTGAAATGTTTTCTATTTTTTTATCAAATCCAACAAAAAATAATAGGGAAGAAGGCGCGAAAACACGACTTTCCCAATATTTTTCAGAATAAGCGCGATGTTCTTCGTTTAATAAAGTTTCGGTATGATGATAATCGGCTCCACTTAAAACGATATCTGCTTTTATATGCTTTCCATTAATTATGATTCCGGTTGTGGTTTTGTTTTCGACCACTATTTTCTCAATTGGAGAATTTGTTTGTATAGAAACTCCAAGTTCCAGAGCCAGTTTTTCGATTGCTCGCACAACATCAAACATTCCGGTTTTTGGATGCCAAGTTCCTAATCCAAAATCGGCATAATTCATGAAATTATAAAACGAAGGTGTTTTAGTAGGTTTGGCTCCAAGGAATAAAACAGGAAATTCAAGAATTTGAATTAGTCTTTCGTTTTTGAATTTCTTGCGGATATCATTGCTTACAGTACTAAAAAACTGATTGAGTTTTAGTGTAGTCTCACGTGTGATTAATTCAAGTGGTGAAATTCCAGGACGATAAACCAGATCTTTGATCGCAATGTCGTAATTGCTTTTGGCTTGTTTAATAAAGCTTTCAAGTTTTTTGCCGCTTCCAATTTCTATGGTTTCAAAAGTGGTTTTTATCGTTTCTAAATTATCACAAATACTGATGAAATCATTTACACCAAAATAAACCCGATAAGCTGGATTTAGTTTTATCAAATCGTAATAATCAGATGTTTTTTTGTTGAAATCCTGAAAGAAACGTTCAAACACATCGGGCATCCAATACCAACTTGGTCCCATGTCAAAGGTGAAACCATCTTTTTTGAATTGCCTTGCGCGTCCGCCAATTGTTTCGTTTTTTTCATAGATAGTTACTGTGTTTCCTTGTTTTGCCAAGTAACACGAAGCAGCTAAAGCTGAGAAGCCGGACCCTATGATTGCTATAGTTTTCATAATTTGTTTAACAAATATACAAAAACTTTAAACAAAAATATTAAAGCATGCTAATTGTTTCGTCCATAGTGTCGAAAATACGTATTCTTTCAGGTAAATTTTTCTGCTCAATGTACTCTGTCATGTTGCCCATAAGCCAGATTTCGTTGTTTTGTTGCAGTAATTTTTGTCCCATTGATTTTACGTATTGATTGATAACGCTGCGATCTGGCTGAACGGTCATGAAAGATACAAAAGTTATATTCTCAAAATGACGCGTTAGATCCTGTAAGTTTTCGATAGGCATACTTTCTCCTAAATATATGGCTTTGTAACCTTTAGATAGGATTTCGTATTGCAGATATAACAAACCTATTTTGTGAATTTCGTTTAGCGGTAACGAGAGTACAAAAATGCGATCAGTTTTAGTAGGTTTCTGTATTTGAAGGCTTTCTGTGTAAATTAAGATTTTTTGTTTAATCAAATGACTCATAAAGTGTTCATTTGCCGGAGTGATCGTTTCAGATTGCCATAATAATCCTAATTCTTTCAATAATGGCAGAAAATGATCTTTGAAAACTTCCTTGAAGCTTTTTTCAGAAATCAACCAATCAAAAGTATTAAAGAATAATTCCTGATCAAAATTCATCATCGCCATTTTGAATGACGTAATAGCGTAGTTTTGAGAATTTTTCTTAGAAATGATTTCGCGCACAAGTTGCGGAATTTTTTCTTCAGGATACGTAGCGATCTTAGAAATTTTATAACCGTATTCGTGTAGTAATGTAATGTTTAGAAGCTTCTGTAAATTTTGTAAATTATAAAGTCTAATATTAGTGTCTGTTCGCATTGGTTCTAAGATATTATATCTTTTTTCCCAGATGCGAATTGTGTGTGCTTTTATTCCAGATAAGTTTTCAAGATCTTTAATACTGAAGACCGTTCTTATGTTGTTCACCATTATAATACTATTAGATAAACAAAAATAGAATAAAATCTGAAAAAAACTTTAAAACTTGATTAAAATGATGGATTGTTAGAGGTTTACCAGCTCATATTGGTTCAGTTTGTCTAAATGAAGAATCGTTTTTGAATTGTCTTTGCTTCTGTTGTACATCGTTTCGAATTTTGCCCCATAAATTATTTCCTCAAAAGTATAAGAGGTTCTTGCTGCAACGGTATTACTGAACATATCATCAAAAGTGGTTATGAAAACCAATATTTCGCCATGTGTTTTTTTGAAATCTTCTTCGGTAAAATTATATAATGGGCTATTTTCTGTTATAGGATGTACTAAAGTCCAGCTTAATGAAAGAGCGTTTATCTGATCAAGTTCTAATTCTAAATTGTAGAATTTATTTGTTTTCTGGCCGTTTTCTTCTACGCTTAGTCCTAAAGTGACTTTTGCTTTAGCATCTGTAAAATTGGTGTTTTTAAAAGGTACAAGACGAATCATTAATCCTTTGTTTTTTCCGTAAGGAGAAATTAAGGCATGATGCGAAAATTTTAAAAATGCTGTTGGTTTACTAAATCTTCCAAAGAATAAACCTGTTGCAATGGCAAAACTTAAGAGTCCAATTAAGGCTTCTGCAGCAGAAAGTGCGCTGGTCAAAAAACCTGTTGGACTTATATGTCCGTAACCAACTGTTGTAAAAGTTTGCGCACTAAAAAAATAAGCTTGTCCAAATTGGGTCAATACACTTTGTGATTGTGCAATTCCGTCCAAATGCTGGATTCCGATTGCGTAATAGATAATTGCAAAAATAAAGTTGATTGCAATATAAAAGGTAAACAAAATGAGCATGAATTTCCAGTTTGGCATATCGATCATGGTATGATACCAACTGATTCGGCGGAGCAAATGCATTCCGCTTTTTTCGATATTTGGAGTTCCGTTTTTATTTACAAATCTTCCTCCGTAACTGCCTGCATTGGTTCCAAAACCTGAATTTTTATCTGCTTCGACGTGATGGTTTATTTTTTTTAGAAGTGCCATTATGGTTTGGTTTAAAGAGCAAATGTAAGGATATCTTTAATATGAAATTAGGGTGTTGTTGGAATCAAAAAAGCAATCGGAAAAATTATATTCTTCAGATTGCTTTTTTAGTAATGCTTTAAGTGATTTTGATTTTATCTACAAAAAGTAGCTTTGTTTTTGATGGCGCTTTGACTTCCTAATTCGATTGCTTTTGAGAAGTCTTTGCAGGCATTCTTTTTGTCTCCGCTTTTATTGTAGGCTAAACCTCTTAAGTTATAAGCGATATAATCTTTTGGATTTAAACCAAGAGAAGCGGTGCAATCTTCTATTGTTTCTTTAAAATTTAGTAATTTGTAGTTTACGTTGGCGCGACCTGTAAAAGCATCAGCATTCATGTCGTCTAATTCGATCGTTTTGTTAAAATCTGCAAGAGCACCTTTTAGATCGTTGAGTTTTACTTTTGCAACACCACGATTTTGATACGCTTCTACAAATTTTGGACTCATGCTAATAGCTTTTGTGTAATCTGCGATCGCACCTTTTGTGTTTCCGGCTTCGGCCTTTTTCATGGCTTTGTCAAAATAAGCCGTTGCAGATTGTGCCCAAGTTGAGCAACTGATCATAATAAGGAATAGGGGTAATAATTTTTTCATAAACCAATTTGGGATTAGGTTAGTAGGTTAATTAATTCTGAAACGAATTTAAGAAAGATTTATTTTGTAAGAGAAGTTCTTTTGTGAAATAACGATTATTTTTTTTACCGAAATATACTTTGATAAATTAAGGTATTCAAAATTAAACTCTTAATGTGGTTTGAAAATAGTTTGATTAAATGATTTTCTTAACTCCTGGTATTAATAGCATAAGTGAACCAAGTACAAAACTTCCTAAAACTATTATAGGTGCTGCAACAAGAAGTTTTATTGCAGGATCAATAGCCCAATTTCTTATTGCTAAAGTGAATCCGACAATCACTAATGGATGGAAAATGTAAACGGCAAAACTACAGCGAGATAATTTACTAAGTAGTTTTGAAGAAGTATTCCAACTATTTCTTCCTTTTATTAATAGTGCTGTCAGTATAGAAATTCCAATCCATTGTTCCCAAACTGCATATAATAATGCTTGCCAATGAAAACCGCCGGAAAACCGGGATGAATCGCAGTTTAGTTTAAATTTAATAATAAGAAATACAGGAAAAAATAATAAACATAGTAATGCCGATATTTTAAGTTGTCGGCCTGTTTTACTAGAAAGCTGCTCAAACCAATTGTTTTTGGCGGCTAATAATCCAACAATAAAAAGTGTGATATATTGTGGAAAATGACCAAGTTGAAATCCGATTGGTTCAAGAACGCATCCTACCGGAAATTGTATTCTAACCAAAAAGCTAATAATTCCCAATGTCAATGCAAATAATAATATGGTTCTTGAATTTGGTGTTGCCAAAGATTTTGTGAAGCTGATATTGAATACTTTTTTTACTCCGACATAGACTAAAGAAAAAAGTAATAATGCAGCCAGAAACCATGTAACTCCCAAATCAATCCAACTGTCATATCCGCTTAAATATTGAAGATAATTAATATGTTGCTCTTTGGCGAAATAGTAAACAAGGTAAGAGATAAATGGTGAAAGAATAAAGGAGTTGAATAAAATTGGAATTCCTAATCTTACAAGACGGTCTTTGGTGAATTTTGAAGCTCCTTTCTTTTTATAGGAAGAACCCGTAAAATAGGCTGCAAGCATGAAAAAATACCCCATAAAGAAGGATTGATTAATGCTTATGAACATTGTCATGGGAATTCGGGCTCCTAAAAGGCTAGTTTGTTCTGTATAATACCAGCCTTCAGAAGTACTGTAAGCGATAAAAGTGTGATGAAGAACTACTAATATTGTTAGTAGAATTTTAATATTATCTATATAAGATAGTTTGTTTGAAGTATTAAAATCTGGATTTGTGCTCGCAATTGTGGTTGACATAATAAATTGGTTTATTGTTATTGATGGCAAACCTACAACAGGAAAAAGCAGTAACAATAAGGCTTGTTACTGGTAACTAGCTTTTGTGACGAGCAACAAGCTTAGGTAATATATTTACTTTGAAGTTCTTGATAACGGTTGTTGAAACTGTCGATTTGTTTTCGGGAAACCGGAATTTTTATATCTGTTTCATGAAACGATAATAGATAGCCTTGAGAGTTTCCGGACATTTTTTCAATTTTAAACATGTTTACTAAATAAGTTCGGTGACATCTAAAAAAGTGTGGATAGTCAATTATCTGAGCTTCAAATTGTGTTAAGGAAATTCTTTTTACTTCTGTGGTGATTTTATTTTCGTTTGATTTTGTTAATTCGATATAATTACCATCTGCTTTTGCAAAAAGTAACTGATCAATATCTAAGCTGAAATCATCTTGTTTTACATGTGTATTGATAAAAATAGTAGATTCTAAAGTTGTTTTTGCAGGTTCAATTGCTAATGGCGTAAACTGGAGAACAAATGGAGATCCGTTTTTTGATTCAAAATAAAAACTGGATAATCTCAGAAAAAAGTAGAAAAAGGTGCCTGCAACAAGACAATTTCTAATTTCTTCAAAAAAATAATTCCATGACCAATTGTTTGGATTGTTATAAAGTAAATCCCGCATTAAAAAGCTTGTCGTGCCCATTAATACTAGTATTATTCCAATTTGGATATATTCTTTGAGTAAAGTCCATTTAATTGGATCTTTTGCTTTTTTAGAGTAATTAAATATTCCAAAGTAAGCGAATAGAATAAGTGCCGGAGCTACGGCATGAAAAAAACAAATGAGTAAATAATGCATCTTGAGTTCCGGATTGTAAACTCCAAATGGTTTGAATAATAAAAGAAATGCTAAAAGGATAAGAAATACAGTAACTGAGCTTTTGATTAGATTCTGAGGTTGATATCTTTTGGGATATTCAATTTCTTGTGTCAAATGTGCTGTGTTGATGTAAAATCTCATGATTAAAACTTATTTGGGATTAAAAATAAGAAAAATAATGGCCTTGATATTTATTGTCTGAAGGTTATTTACAGTAGGAGAATAAAAGGCATAAAAAAAGGTAAGATACATAAAGCGTATTTTACCTTTTGTGTGACCCGACTGGGGCTCGAACCCAGGACCCCATCATTAAAAGTGATGTGCTCTACCAACTGAGCTATCGAGTCATTGCTATCAAGGAAAGTGTTTTTGTTTAATCACAAATTTTGTGACCCGACTGGGGCTCGAACCCAGGACCCCATCATTAAAAGTGATGTGCTCTACCGACTGAGCTATCGAGTCATAATTCTTTCCTTGAACGCGGGTGCAAATATAGGGAGTTATTTTTGATATAACAATACCTTATTTTAAGATTAATTTAATAAAGAATTAATATGTTGAAATGGAGGTTATAAGCATGGCAAGGTGGTCTTCATAGCGTAAAATAGGAATCTTTTACTTGAAGATTTCTATATTTGAACAACTAGAAAGAGGTTTGAAAAGAAAAGATTTTTAATTTTCAAGGCTTTTGATAAGCTTCAAATAGATTTGATCTAAATCTTTTAATTGTGTAGTTGGTTTTTGAGAGCGTACAGTTTAATTCTAAGATTTTTTAACATTAGAGGATCGGAAACTTTACCTCTAACTCTGTCTAAAAAAATAGGTTTCCCGATAGTCATCTTCAAATCATGTCCTTGTTTGTTGAAGAGTTCAGAGATCAGTTTTGAAGTTTGTAACATCGGATGAATTGATTTTAACATACTAAAGAAAAAACCGTTATTTCCATGAAAATATATAGGTAAAATAGGAACGTCTGCTTTGCACATAATTTTCCCTACCACAGGATGCCATTCGGGATCTGTGATTTCACTCGTCTTAAAATTATAAGATGATACTTCTCCGGCAGGAAATATTGCAACAGGAACACCTTCTGATAAAACTTTAAGCGTCATTTTCAATCCTGTAATACTCGCAGAATTCTGGACATTTTCAAATGGGTTTACGGCAATAATACATTTTTCAAGATTTGGAATTTCCTTTAATAGAAAATTCCCCATATACATTGTATCAGGACGTATTTTTGCAATGGTATTTAATAAGGCTAATGATTCGATGCCTCCATAAGGATGATTTGCAACAACGATAAAAGCTCCTTCGCGAGGAATATTTAGTAATTCGGCAGCATCAAATTGAACATTCACGCCAATTTTCTTTAAAGCATAACTGGCAAAATCGGCACCCTCAAGATTACCTCCTTCTTTTACCATCTCATTTAAATTATTAATTTTCATTACTTTCATTAAATAAGAGGATAATCCAGGAATCGGAATTTTAGAAAGGCCGGCAGCTTCAGAAAATTTTTCTTTGGATATCAATGTCATATATTATAGCTATTAAGGTTGAATGCAAAAAACTAATAAAAACCTAAAAGGGATAGAATTAGTAATGGATAATGTTTATTTGTTGTGTTTTGTTGTTATAATTTTATGACTTGAAGTAAGAATTTTGAAGAGGAGAGACTGTCAATCATCTACATGTTCTTATGCAATCGAGGGTAAAGATACTCTGATTTTATATGTGAAAATTGAATATGCGAATAAAAGAACTATGAAAAGTAAGGAGATACCTTTTCTTAACGTTGTCTTTGTGTTTTCTTTATAAATTGAATAGGGGATTTGTGAAAACAGACAAATGGTAATCAAGCTTTCGAACCATGAAAAAAGCCTGAGAATTTGTATTCTCAGGCTTTTTGCTTTTATGTGACCACGGTGGGATTTGAACCCACACGCCCTTACGAGCACCACCCCCTCAAGATGGCAAGTCTACCGTTTCTCCACGTGGCCTTAAATAAAAAAAGGTCAAGTAAAATAAATTACTCGACCTTTTGTGACCCGACTGGGGCTCGAACCCAGGACCCCATCATTAAAAGTGATGTGCTCTACCGACTGAGCTATCGAGTCATTGCTATCAAGAAAAGTATTTGTTAAATCACAAAATTTGTGACCCGACTGGGGCTCGAACCCAGGACCCCATCATTAAAAGTGATGTGCTCTACCGACTGAGCTATCGAGTCATATTCTTTCCTTGAATGCGGGTGCAAATATAAGGAGTTATTTTTGATATTTGCAAGCAATTTTGTTTTAAATTTGTGTTTTTTTAATCAAAATTTACAACGCCTTAATTTATAGGTTCTTATTAAAATGAAAAAGATTATATTATTAGGATATATGGGGTGCGGAAAGTCAACCATCGCGCAAAATCTTTCAAAATCTACAAATATTCCGTTTCTGGATTTAGATAAATGTATCGAAAAAAGAGAAAATTTGTCTATAAATGAGATTTTCGAACAACATGGAGAGATATATTTTCGAAAATTAGAACACGAAATGTTTCTTGAATTACTTCAATCTTCAGAAAACAGTATAATTGGTTTAGGCGGAGGAACGCCATGTTATGCCAATAATCACGAATTATTAAAAAGTGATGATGTTACTTCAATATATTTAAAGGCTTCGATAGAGACTTTATATAATAGATTGGTGCATAACAAGAGTAAGCGCCCGCTAATTGCTGATATGAATGAAGAGGAAATGAAAGAGTTTATCGCAAAACATTTGTTTGATAGAAGTTTTTATTATAATCATGCGCAACATAAAGTTACAGTAGATAATAAAACTGTCGAAGAAACGGTTGATGATATTTTAGCGATTTTAGCTTAAAAAAGCATAGTCGTCGCCATTTTCGTCAAAAACAACCTGAACATGCTCCAATAGAGATGTAGATAATGAAATACCTTTAAAATCCGCTTTTACAGGATATTTTTTATGGTTTCTATCAACAAGCACTGCTGTTTTGAATTTCTTAAGAGGAACGTCTAAGAAATGACGAACAGCATAAATCAAGGTTGTGCCTGAATTTAAGACATCATCAACAAGAACCAATCCTTTATTTTCGTACTCAGAAGCTGTCAAAGAGGTTTGTATTGGTAATTGCGGATTCTGTTTGTCTACTTTAACTTCACAAAGTGATACCTTAAGTGTTGAGATGTTGCTTAGAGCTGAAGCAATTTTTTGGGCAAAAACAGATCCATTAGAAGCGATTCCGGCAATCACAATTTCTTCTTCGTCTACAAACGTTTCGTAAATTTGGTATGCAATACGTTTTATCTTGTGTTCGATTTCCTGATTGGTTAAAATGATGTTTTTGCTCATGATTTATTTTTTTGCTAAAGTACAAATTTTAAAGAAATTCCAATTTTTCAAAATACAAATTCCAAATTCCAATAATGAGATTTTGATTTCGGATTGCTTAGGATTTGGAATTTGATTTTAAAAAGTTTTGGAATTTAAAAATTAAGATTTATTCCGTTTCGTCCTCGTCGAAGATTTCATTCCCATATTCGTCAATATCTCTTCGGTCTTTTTTGGTAGGTCTTCCAGTTCCGCTTTTGCGATAATGCTCTTTAGAAAGTTTTAGTAATTCTAAATGCGCATAAGCTTCGGCAGGTGTTTCATTCTTTCTATATATATCAACGAGTTTTGCTCCAACACGACTTTCAGGAATATCGAGTACAGTTATAATTTGTGTAATCTGGTCTTTTCTAAAGGTAATTTTATCCGTTGGGAAAACTTCTTTAGAAGGCTTGGCAACTTGCCCATTTACAGTAATATGGTTTTTTTTGCACGCTTCGGTTACCATGTTTCTAGTCTTGTAATAGCGCACGCACCATAAGTATTTGTCTATTCTCATAATTTTTCTAAAATCAAAGTTAAATTCTTTACAAAAATAAATCAATATTGTATCTTGCGCACTTAAAAATTAACAATAATGAATAAATTTAAATATTATTTTATTTTATTGCTTGCGGGTATTTCTTTGGTTTCTTGCTCTAAAAAAGATGATGATAATACGGAGACAGTTCCGCTTAGAGATTATGCTGTTCAGTATAAAGCTGATAATGATTCGATTGTAAAATATCTTAAAACTCATTATATTAAAGAAGTTACTGCTAATTTTGATATTACTATTGAAAAAATTCCAGCTAATGGAACGCAAACTTCTATTATGGACCAGAAGGTTTATACATTAGCAACAAGAGACGTTTATAGTCATGATGTTAATTATAAAGTTTATTATTTAATTTTAAATCAGGGAAAAGGGCAATCACCTTGTAATACTGATCGTGTAAATGCTGCATATGTGGGGAGTTTATTAGATGGAACTGTTTTTGATACTTCTTATGACATAGGAAGAAGTTTTGAATTATATGTTTATGTAAATAATCCTGTTATAGATGGTTGGGGAGAAATTTTTCCACAATTTAAAACTGGTACTTCAACGATTTCTGATAATGGTACAGTGACTTATAAAGATTTTGGTGCTGGTGTTATGTTTTTACCATCAGGTTTAGGATATTTTGGAAGTCCTCAAACCAATATAGCGGCTTATTCTCCTTTAGTATTTAGTTTTAAATTATTCGATCTACAAAGGTTGGATCACGAATATACTATTTCAAATAATAGTGCGGTGACTGTTGGAGACGGAGTTCCTGATTATAGAGAAGATCTTAACGGTGATGGTTATGTTTATGATTTAAGAGATACGGCAAGATATCCAAATCCTCCTGCAAATTACAAAGAGGATACAGATGGCGATGGAATTCCTGATTATTTAGATTTAGATGATGATGGTGATGGATATTCAACCAGATTTGAAATTACAAAACCAACTGGTGCTCCGGTTACTGGAACGAGTTTAATTTATCCTTGGGATCCAACTGTAGATAATCCTGCGACACCAAATACAAATGAGAAAGAAGATTATGGTATTCCAAGAAGACCTACAGGTGCGCTTACAGATCCTACTAAACCAGAATCTATTGATAATCCGAAAAAATTTGTAGATGACGATTATAAGGTTAATCCAAGGTTAAGAATTCATTTGGATAAAACATATCCTTATCAAAAGAAATAAATTTTACATTTAATAATAAATAACCTCGAAATCATTTTCGAGGTTTTTTTATGTCTAAAAATTATAAAGTTGATTTTTAATTTGACTGAATTATAAGAGTGCTTTTTGCTTTGAAGTTTAGTTAATTGTTTTAACGAAAAAACCTCGAAATCACTTTCGAGGTTTTTTTTATAAAGTAAGAAAATCTTAAAAATTATTTTCTTTTGATAACTCTTTCTACAGCTTCAACAATTGCTTGATTGTTTAATTTGTATTTATCCATTAATTGCTCTGGAGTTCCAGATTCACCAAAACTATCATTTACAGCTACAAATTCTTGCGGAGTTGGGTTGTTTAGAGCTAATACTCCAGAAACACTTTCTCCAAGACCTCCAAGGTAGTTGTGTTCTTCTGCAGTAACTATACATCTCGTTTTAGCAACCGATTTAAGAATTGCTTCTGTATCAAGTGGTTTGATAGTGTGAATATTGATTACTTCAGCAGAAATTCCTTTTGCTTCTAAAGCTTCAGCAGCGATAAGAGCTTCCCAAACTAAGTGTCCTGTAGCTACAATTGTAACATCAGTTCCTTCGTTTAATAAAATTGCTTTTCCAATTACGAAAGGCTCATCAGCAGGAGTGAAGTTAGGCACAACCGGACGTCCAAAACGTAAATAAGCAGGACCATGGTGATCAGCTAATGCTAAAGTTGCAGCTTTAGTTTGGTTGTAATCACAAGTGTTGATTACAGTCATTCCCGGCAACATTTTCATTAATCCAATATCTTCTAAGATTTGGTGTGTAGCTCCATCTTCACCAAGTGTTAAACCAGCGTGAGAAGCACATATTTTCACATTTTTGTCAGAATAAGCAACTGATTGACGAATTTGATCGTAAACTCTTCCTGTAGAGAAGTTAGCGAAAGTTCCTGTGAAAGGAATTTTTCCTCCAATTGTTAAACCCGCAGCAATACCAATCATGTTAGCTTCTGCAATTCCAATTTGGAAAAAACGCTCTGGGTGATTTTTCTTGAAATCATCAAATTTTAATGATCCAATTAAATCAGCACAAAGTGCAACTACATTTTCATTCTTTTGACCTAATTCAGTCATTCCCGCTCCAAAACCCGAACGAGTATCTTTACTTCCTGTATTTTCGTATTTTTTCATTTTGTTTTTTTGCTATACGCAATAGGCTATAGGCAATAGGCGTAAGGCTTACTGCTTAAGGCTTAAAGCTAATTTTTAATAGTCTGCTAAAGTTGAGATGTTTTGAGCTAAAGCACTTGCCAACTGATCGTTGTTTGGTGCTTTACCATGCCAGGCATGAGTGTGCATCATGAAATCTACACCATTACCCATTTCAGTATGTAGTAAAATACAAACTGGTTTACCTTTTCCGGTTCTTGATTTTGCATCATTCAAACCTGCAAGAATAGCATCGATATTGTTACCTTCTTTGATTTCAAGAACGTCCCAGTCAAAAGCTTCAAATTTAGCACGGATACTTCCCATTGGTAAAACTTCGTCAGTTGTACCGTCGATTTGTTTTCCGTTAAGGTCAATAGTTGCAATAACATTGTCTACTTTTTTAGCCGAAGCATACATGATCGCTTCCCAGTTTTGACCTTCTTGTAATTCACCGTCTCCGTGTAAAGAATAAATGATATGATTGTCACCATTTAATTTTTTAGCCTGAGCTGCTCCAAGAGCTACAGATAAACCTTGTCCTAATGAACCAGAAGCAATACGAACTCCAGGTAATCCTTCATGAGTTGTTGGATGTCCTTGTAAACGTGAGTTTAATAATCTGAAAGTTGCAAGTTCTGAAACAGGGAAATAACCACTACGTGCTAATACGCTATAAAATACAGGAGAAATATGTCCATTTGAAAGGAAGAAAAGATCTTCTCCAATTCCGTTCATATCAAAACCTTCTTTACGCTCCATAATATTTTGGTATAGAGTTACCAAAAATTCAGTACAACCTAGTGAACCACCTGGGTGACCTGAGTTGACAGCATGTACCATTCGAAGAATATCTCTTCTTACTTGGATAGTTAAATCGCTTAATTGTTGTGTGTTAGGCTTCATTTTATATGTAAAAGTTAAACTGACGCAAAAGTAATCGTTATTTTGCGGGCTGACAAATGATTTTTCGCTTTAGTTTGGCGTATTTGTTAAATTGCGGTCGTTTTTTTCTTGATATCAAATAAAAACTCGTATTCGTTTAGATTATTTGAACGAGTGCTCTTTATCTGACTTGATTTTTGATGATTATTTAAAATAAAAAAGCCCCAATTGGGACTTTTATTTTTTATGATTTTGAAAAGATTATTCTGTGTCACCTTCGCTATAAAAATTATTTTCTTCGTCTTCAGATCCAATTTCTTCTTGTTCATCGTCAAGTTCTGAGCCTGGGATGTCTAAATCATTTCCAAGTTTGTCACTATTTTGTTTCCATTCATGATCTTTGGGAATTATCGTTTCGTCAGTTGAAATTTCTTCCAGATCAATGTTTTCCTGTTTGCTTTCGTGATTGTAAATATCGTCACTTGCCGGATAATCTAAGTTTTCCAGATTTCTTTCGATTTGGTCTTCTTTTATAGGATTGTTGTCTTCTGAATTTATCATGATTTCTACTTTTTTAAATGGATACTAAAGTTATGGAATTATTGAATCCAGAATGTTATAGATTTAATTTACAAAGTTTTAGTATTCACATTTTGAAAAGTGAATTTTCAGGTTTCAATTCTCAGGTTTAGTGAGTCATTATCTCATTTTCTAATTGACAAATTTTCTAATTGGTAAATTAGCTAATTGCTGAAATTTCTCGCCATGTTATAAGTTGAATATTATTTTTCTGAAGTTGTAATTTACATTCTTCACTTGTGAAAAAATTAAAATCAATCTGACGCCATTCTGAGCCAAAATTTGGATGATTTACAGTGATTCCCTGCATTTCAAAATCATCAAAAGCGGGATGAAGCAAAAAGACATTGAATCCCGGTTTTACATTATTTAAAGCTTTTTTGTATGAATCTTTTAGTTCGCCTTTTTCGAAATCGCTGAAATATCCAATTAGAAGATTGTCGGCTATAAGTGTATTTTCGAAATCATATTCTTCGTCAGATAAGCTTATTGATTCTACAAATTGTTTGTTGATAAAAACTGGTAAATTATAGGTTCTTCCTAGTTCTTTGTAGATTTCTAAAATTTCGGGAGTAACGCCTACGCTGCACATATGCGAGTCTAAATGTGTTGGTTGGATTCCGAATTGTAATGCTTTTTCGATTTGTGCCGTAAGCTCTTTTTTTATTTCGGATGGTTTTGCGTTGTTTTTGAAATCTGCTCGGGTTTTATAAAAATAACCGTTTTTGTCGACTAAACTTGAAACTTCGGTTATTGGAAGAATTGGTCCAAATTTATAATTTTCCCATTCACAAGTCAGTGTTAAGTGAATTCCGCAATCATAATTTGGATTGTTTTTGGCGAATGTTGCCATTTCAAAAAACCATGCGCACGGAACCATTATACTATAGGAGTTTACAGATCCGTTTTGGAGCGCTTTTATTGTAGCTTGATTTTCGGAATGTGATAATCCGGCATCGTCGGCATGAATGATTAGTAGTTTGGTGTTTTCGGGATATCCAAGTTTTTGAGCTAAGTTCATTTTATTTTGTTTGTGTTATTGGCACGCGGGCTTCGACTCCGCTCAGCCTGACAATAAGGTTTATTCAAATTTAGAAATTTCTCTTGGAACTGTCACGTCTTTTTTTTTGCGTTAGGGATAGAAGCGGATAGCCCACAGCCTGACGAAGGAAGTGCGAGGACTTGCAGCGGATAGCCCGACCGAAGGGAACGCCCAAATTATTAAATTTCAATTTTTAAAACAAAATCTAAATCCCAAGTTTCAGGTTTTCTTTGTTTCAGGTTTCAAGTTGGTTATCTAATTTTCTAATTGCCAAATTATCTAATTTATTTTCCCTGAAATTAGCTTATCTTTGCCGACTGAAAAAAGAAACAGATGAAGTTTGATTTATTACAAAAAGATCCGCAATCTAAAGCTAGAGCGGGAAGTATTACTACAGATCACGGCGTAATTGAAACGCCTATTTTTATGCCTGTTGGAACGGTTGCTTCTGTAAAAGGTGTGCACCAACGTGAGCTAAAAGACGATATTAATCCGGATATTATTCTGGGAAATACATACCATTTATATTTACGTCCGCAGACTGAAATTCTTGAAAAAGCCGGCGGATTGCATAAATTCATGAATTGGGATCGTAATATTTTGACTGATTCTGGTGGCTATCAGGTTTATTCTCTTTCGAATAATAGAAAAATTAAGGAAGAAGGAGTGAAGTTTAAATCGCATATTGATGGTTCATATCACTTTTTTTCACCGGAAAGTGTAATGGAAATTCAGCGTACGATTGGAGCTGATATCATCATGGCTTTTGATGAATGTACGCCTTATCCTTGTGATTACAGATACGCACAACGCTCGATGCATATGACGCACCGTTGGTTGGATCGTTGTATTAACCATTTGGACAAAGTGCCTTATAAATATGGATATGAGCAAACGTTTTTTCCGATTGTTCAGGGAAGTACTTACAAAGATTTACGTCAACAATCAGCTGAATATATTGCAAATTCAGGACAACAAGGTAATGCTATTGGTGGTTTGTCTGTAGGGGAACCTGCGGAGGAAATGTACGCAATGACTGAGGTGGTTTGCGAAATTTTGCCAGAAGATAAACCTAGATATTTAATGGGTGTTGGGACTCCGATTAATATTTTGGAAAATATTGCGTTAGGTATTGATATGTTTGATTGTGTTATGCCAACTCGTAATGCCAGAAATGGTATGTTGTTTACTGCAAACGGAACAATTAATATCAAGAATAAAAAGTGGGAAGCTGATTTTTCTCCAATTGATGAAATGGGACATACTTTTGTAGATACTGAATATACAAAAGCTTATTTGCGTCATTTATTTGCTGCTAATGAATATTTAGGAAAACAAATTGCTACGATTCATAACCTTGGTTTTTATATGTGGTTGGTTCGTGAAGCCAGAAAACATATCTTAGCAGGAGATTTTAGACCATGGAAAGAAATGATGGTTAAAAATATGAGTCAAAGACTTTAAAATATAGTTTCAAGTTTGAGGTTTCAAATTTCAAGTTCTCACCAGAACCTGAAATTTGAAACCTGAAACAAAACAAACAAAAAAATATATGCTGACAATAATAGATAAGTATATTTTAAAAAGATATTTAGCGACTTTTTCGGTAATGATATTATTATTTATTCCAATTGGAATTGTAATTGATGTCTCTGAGAAGGTTAATAAAATGCTGGAAAATAAGATTCCGTTTACTCAAATCGCGATCTATTATTACAATTTTACCATTTATTTTGCGAATTCATTATTCCCGATTTTCTTGTTTTTATCAGTAATTTGGTTTACTTCAAAGCTGGCAAATAATACAGAGATTATTGCAATTTTGAGTTCTGGAATTTCATTTACAAGGTTTTTAAGGCCGTACATTATTGGCGCTTCTATCGTATCGGTTTTTGTGCTTTTGATGGGATTTTTTATTGTTCCTGCTGCCAGCGAAGGCTTTAATAATTTTAGATATACGTATTTAAAAGGTGGAGGTAAGGAAGCAATGCATGGTGAAAACACAAATGTGTACAGACAAATTAATGATAACGATTTTATTTTTGTAAATAGTTTTAATGAAGAGTCTAAAACTGCTTTTAATTTTTCGTTGGAACATTTTGAAAAGGACAAATTGACGTATAAAATTACAGCAAGCCGAATTAAATGGGATCCGAAAGCTAAAACATATATTCTGTACGATTATACAAAAAGAACCTTAGGAGATTTGAATGATGTAATTGAAAAGGTGCCGGAAAAAAAGGTAGCTTTTAAATTTGAACTGGCAGATTTAACTCCGGTAGTTTATATTGCAGAAACACTTCCGCTTGGAAAATTAATCGACTTTATTGAAAAAGAACGAAAAAGAGGTTCCGGAAATATTAATACTTATTTAGTTGTACTTTATAAGAAATATAGTGTGCCGGTTTCCGCTTTTATTTTGACTATTATTGCAGTGGCAGTTTCGTCAATGAAACGTCGCGGTGGTATGGGAACGAATCTGGCTATTGGAATTGCAATTGCGTTTTCTTTCGTATTCTTTGATAAAATATTCGGTACTCTTGCCGAAAAATCTACATTCTCACCTTTATTTGCCGTTTGGTTTCCAAATATAGTTTTTGGAATTCTGGCGGTTTACTTATTACGCAATGCGAAACGATAATATAAAAAGTTATTTAAATCTACATTTAATTGTTTTTATCTGGGGTTTTACAGCCATTTTGGGCGCTTTAATTACAATTGACGCCGAAAACTTAGTTTGGTTCAGAATGCTTCTTGCTATGATTTTTTTAGGAGCATTTATTGTCTATAAAAAACAATCCTTTCAAGTTCCGATAAAAGAACTTTTTAAACTGATTTTTGTTGGTTTGCTGATTGCTCTACATTGGATATTCTTTTTTAAAGCAATTCATGTTTCTAATGTTTCAATTACTCTTTCGATATTTTCTTTGGGAGCATTTTTTGCCTCTTTATTAGAACCGCTTTTTTACGGAAGAAAAGTATTGTTTTACGAGGTTTTCTTTGGATTAATTATAATTGCCGGACTTGCTCTGATATTGCAAGTCGAAATTAAATATCTTACCGGTGTTTATTATGCATTGGCAGCTATTATTCTGGGTGTTTTGTTTACCTTGATGAATGGTAAATTAATCTCAGATCATGAACCGTCAGTTATTACATTTTATGAGTTTGGTGCAGGAGTTTTCTTTATTTCTGTTTATTTTTTAGTTCAGGGAAAATTTACTGCCGACTTTTTTACAATGTCATTAAACAACTGGATTCTATTGCTTGTTTTGGCATCTGTTTGTACAGCTTATGCATTTACTGCTTCGGTAAAAGTGATGCAGAAATTAACACCTTACACGGTGATGTTAACGACTAATTTAGAGCCTGTTTACGGAATTATTCTGGCTTATTTTATTCTTGGAGGAAAAGAGAAAATGAGCACGGAATTTTATATTGGCGCCCTTATAATTGTAATTACAGTTATCTTAAATGGCGTTTTTAAACATTATAAAAATAAGAAAGAACTGTAATAGTTTACTTATTTTTAAATCACAATTTGATACTTTACTAACAATTAACTGTGCCAATGATATAATATTTTTATATTTGCGGTTCGATTTACAAACAAAATTCAAAAATCCATGGAATATTTAGATTTTGAGCTTCCAATCAAAGAACTTGAAGAACAGTTAGAAAAGTGTGTTATTATTGGAAAAGAATCTGATGTTGATGTAACACCAACCTGCAAGGAAATCAACAAGAAATTAGAACAAACTAAGAAAGAAATATACAAAAACCTTACAGCTTGGCAACGTGTTCAATTGTCAAGACATCCAAACAGACCTTATACTTTAGATTATATCAGAGCAATTTGCGGTGAGACATTTTTAGAACTTCATGGAGACAGAAATTTTAAAGATGATAAAGCTATGGTTGGCGGACTTGGAAAAATAAACGGACAATCGTTTATGATCGTTGGTCAGCAAAAAGGTTTTAATACAAAAACACGTCAGTACCGTAACTTTGGTATGGCAAATCCTGAAGGATACCGTAAAGCTTTGCGTTTGATGAAAATGGCAGAGAAGTTTGGTATTCCGGTTTTAACTTTGGTAGATACTCCGGGTGCATATCCAGGACTTGAAGCCGAAGAAAGAGGACAAGGAGAAGCTATTGCAAGAAACATTTTCGAAATGGTTCGTTTACAAGTGCCAATTATTACAATTATTGTTGGTGAAGGTGCTTCTGGTGGAGCTTTAGGAATAGGTGTTGGAGATAAAGTTTATATGTTAGAGAATACTTGGTATTCTGTAATTTCTCCAGAATCTTGTTCTTCAATTTTATGGAAAAGCTGGGAGTATAAAGAACGTGCTGCCGATGCTTTGAAATTGACTTCATCTGATATGAAAAAACAAAAATTAGTTGATGATGTTATTCCGGAACCACTAGGAGGAGCGCACTATGATCGCGAAACTACTTTTAAAACAGTTGCCGAATACATTACCAAAGGATATAATGAATTGAAAGACTTATCAACAGCCGACTTAATTGCCCAAAGAATGGACAAATACAGTAATATGGGCGAGTATAAAGAGTAAATTCTTACAAGATTGATTAAAATCCGAAGCCTTACAGTTTCGGATTTTTTTTTGGTTATGAACAAAAATCACTTATTTATAAACAATTAATAGTTATAACTCGATAGCAATTTTTTTTTAAATTTTGTTACTTTCGCTATATGGAAAATTTCAAAAATGTAAACCCCGTAAAGGTAGATAAAACCACAATTATCAGCTTAGAAAAAGGAAAGTTACCGCCGCAAGTACTTGAATTAGAGGAGGCAGTTCTTGGTGCGATGATGATTGATAAAAAAGGGGTAGATGATGTAATTGATATTTTACAGGCTGATGCTTTTTATAAAGATTCGCATAAATTTATTTTTGAAGCAATCGTTCAGCTTTTTACCGAAACACAGCCTATTGACTTGTTGACTGTTTCGACCCAATTGAAGAAAAATGGAAAACTCGAATTGGCAGGTGGAGATTTTTATTTAATTCAGCTGACCCAAAAAATCGCCTCTTCGGCGCATATCGAATTCCACTCTCGTATTATTCTTCAGAAATTCATTCAGAGAAGTTTGATTCGAATTTCGTCTGAAATTATTGAGGCGTCTTATGATGAAACTGCAGATGTATTTGATTTGCTGGATCAGGCCGAATCAAAATTGTATGAAGTAACACAAGGAAATATTAAACGTAGTTCTGAAACTGCTCAGAGTTTAGTACTTCAGGCTAAAAAGAAGATTGAAGAAATTGCCAAACAAGAAGGTTTAAGTGGTGTTGAAACCGGTTTTCATAATCTGGATAAACTGACTTCCGGATGGCAGCCCAGCGATTTGATTATTATTGCAGCGAGACCTGCGATGGGAAAAACGGCCTTCGTACTTTCGATGGCAAGAAATATCGCTATTCAGTACGGGCACGGAGTAGCTTTATTCTCTCTGGAGATGGCTTCGGTTCAGTTGATCACGAGGCTTATTTCGTCAGAAACAGGATTGTCATCAGAGAAATTACGTACTGGTAAACTTGAACCTCACGAATGGGAAATGTTGAGTACGAAAGTAAAAAACTTAGAAAAAGCACCTTTGTTTATTGATGATACGCCGTCACTTTCGATTTTCGATTTAAGAGCAAAATGTCGTCGTTTAGTTTCTCAACATGGTATCAAGATTATAATTATTGACTACTTGCAATTGATGACCGCCGGAGGAAATAATAAAGGAGGAGGAAATCGTGAGCAGGAGATTTCGACAATTTCCCGAAACTTAAAGGCTTTGGCAAAAGAGCTAAACGTTCCGGTAATTGCACTTTCGCAGTTATCGCGTGCTGTAGAGACCCGTGGATCTAGTAAACGTCCGTTGCTATCGGATCTTCGTGAATCTGGGGCGATTGAGCAGGATGCCGATATTGTATCCTTTTTATATAGACCAGAATATTATAAAATTGAAGAATGGGATGATGATGAAGCGTCACCAACTACTGGTCAGGCCGAAATTATGATCGCGAAACACCGTAATGGTGGTATTGAAAATATTCGATTGAAATTTATAGGACACCTTGGAAAGTTTGATAACCTTGATGATTTTTCAGGTAGTTATGATGATTTACCATCAAAAATGAATCATGATGATAATCCGTTTATAACTAAGAATTTACCATCAGCAAATGAAGCATTTGGAAGTAACCTGAATGACGATGATGATGATAGTGATGTTCCATTTTAACAAATTATTAAAAAGCCTTATTACAAGGCTTTTTTTATGTCCAAATGTTAATTTTTTTTGAGAAAATTGAGTAGCTTAGCCAAACCATTAACAAATCTAATACTATTAACTAATTTAAATTGTAAATTATGAATGAAGAAACCTTTCCGGGGCCTATTGAAATTCCGTTAAGCACTGCTCAAGTGTGGGAAAAGAGATTCGATGAAGATAACACGGTTGAAGATCCAAAGAAAAAAGTAAAAGCTTTTTTGATACCAAGAGAAAGTCTGGAGAAAGTCTTAGAACTAGAAACAGAGGCTGTATGGGCGTATCTTGGTATTAATGATGATAAAGAAAAAACGTTGCTTTTCGTTGGAGCAGAACTTGATCCCAAAACAAATAAATATATAAATGTTTATGGACCACCGAAATCAGAGCAAAATAAATCTGTTGCTGCTGAAGGACCTGTAGAAATTGTTTATGATGGTGCTCGTCCTAGCCCTCCATTTTAATTTTAAAGAAAGCATATAAAAGTGATCGATTTTTTAATTTTCTCAGGTTATTTGATTTTATTAATAAATCTGATACTATACTCATTTAGCTTTTTCCGAAAGGGAAAAGCTAATGTTTTTTTTGTTTCATATTTAGCTTTTATATTTATAATGCAAATTTCTTTGGAATTAATGTATCGGCTTGAGATCAATAATTTATTTGCTGTTAATATATTTTTTATAGGCCAAATGATATTATTAGGATTGTTTTATAATTCATTATTACCAATTAAAACTCAAAAGATCTTTGTAAAGATATCCCTTGTTATTGCATTGTTGTTTTTACTCGTACAATTTGTAATGGATTCAAGCCAATTTTCAAAATTTAATTTGTTTGAAATTACGCTGACATCTTTGCTTATAGTAGTTTTCGCTTTGTTTCACTTATACAATATGCTTACAGATGGTAAAAAATTCTATTATGTTAGTTTTGGTATTGTATTTTATTTATTAGCAAGTACAGTTTTATTTTTAATTGGAAACCTTTCAATGGAACTTAGTAATGATGTGAAATATTTGACATGGGCATTAAATGCATTTCTAATTGTGGTTTATCAGTTGTTTATTTTATATGAATGGAAAGTAAGCTTCTATGAAAATAAAATCGAAAAATAATATATTGAAATTACTAAATAAGATTTTTTGAGTTAGATAAAACCAAAAACTAAAGTGTTTATAATGAGTGGAAATTCAATTCCAGATAAAGAAATTGTTGCAATAATTTTATATACATCATGTTTTTTCATGATTCTGGCCTTTTTTTTAATTGCGTTTTTCTATTTCTCCAGAAAAAAAATCATTCAAAAAAAAATTAAAAATAAGAATTTAGAAATTCAATATCAAAAAGATCAATTGTATGCGATTATTGTGACTCAGGAAGAAGAACGAAAAAGAATCGCTCAGGATCTGCATGATGATATTAGTTCTAAACTTAATATTGTTTCGCTAAACAGTCATTTACTTACTGCTCCAGATCTGACCGAAGCTGAAACATTGGAAATTACCGGAAATATAATTGCATTAACAACCAAAGCACTTGAAAATTCAAGGAAAATTGCCCATAATTTATTGCCGCCGGTTTTTGAAAAATTCGGATTGAATGCGGGTGTTGAGGAATTATGCGAAGAATTTGAAAGTAGTAAAGCAATAAAGACATATTATAAAAATGAAATTGATTTTGATGAGAAAGATATTGATCGTCATTTGCACATCTTTAGAATTTTACAAGAATTAATGAATAATTCACTTCGTCATGGAAAAGCAACTGAAATTTGGATTGCTTTTAAAAATATAAATGGAATAGATACTTGCAATTATGAAGATAATGGAGTAGGTTTTGATTGTAAAAGCATTGAAAACCAAAAAGGATTGGGTATGAAGAATATTGATAGCCGTATTTCGTTTTTAAACGGAACAATCAAAATAAATTCTGAAGTAGGCAAAGGAATAGCAGTTATTTTTACTTTTTAACTTAAAATCGAATAATAAATAGGTTTTTCACAGAATATAATGAGGGATAACGTATTTGTTTGGTTCATATTTTGTAATTTCGGCAGACCAAACGACCAAAAATAAAAAAAATGAGTGCCGCTATTAAAATTGCTTTAGTCGATGACGAAGTTTTGTTCCGTAAAGGGATTTCTTTTTTGTTGCAAAGAGAAGATAATATCGAGATCGTTTTTGAAGCCTCAAATGGCGAAGATCTTATTTCTCAATTACAAGAGATCGAAACAAAACCGGATATAATCGTAATGGATTTAAAAATGCCAGTACTAAATGGTGTTGAAGCAACAAAAATAATTAGAAAATTATTTCCCGAAATTAAAATAGTTGCTTTAACCAGTTATGATACAAAGTCATTTATTGCCAATATGATTCAGGTTGGAGCCGTTGCATATTTGATAAAGAACACAACGCCCAAAGATTTAATTAGAACTATTAATGAAGTCCATAGAAAAGGATTTCATTATAATGAAAATGTTTTAAGAACAATACAAGAGACAATAGTTTCGTCTAAAAATACAAAAGGTAATTTAGAAACTAGTTTTCTTTCGCCGCGCGAAATAGAAATTCTACAACTTATTTGTCAGCAAAAAACAACTTCAGAAATTGCTGAACATCTTTATTTAAGCCCTCGAACCGTCGAAGGACATCGCAATAATTTATTACTTAAAACCGAATCTCGAAACATTGCTGGTTTAGTAGTATATGCAATTCAAAACGAAATTGCAGATCTCACACTTTAATCTAGCTGGCTAGAAATTGTATTGATAAAACATAATATAAAATAATTGTCAGTACTAATAAACATAGGCCAATTTTCTGCATTGCATTTAATCCCTTTGGTTGGTTATTACGATCATTAAACTTCATTGGTTTGGTTTTTTTTTCATTGATTAGTTTGATGATTCGGGATAGCAAATTTAGTTAGAAATAGTTTTGCTGGTCCACGTGTTTTTACCTGTTTTTGTAACTTAATCAGGCTGCTATTTATTTGATTTTGTATTTAACGTTTGAACTTGCTATAAAACTAGAGTTCTGTTGTGTTTTTTGGCGCTTCCTTTATATCTTTACTAAAATAATTTTCTAATGAATAAGAGTTTAGTTTATATTTTCATATTTCTATTTTCATTTACAGCAAAAGCTTCGTTTATTTTATTACCAATGGACGAGACAACTCAGCAGAATCATTTAAAAGCATACGGAATTACCTATTGGTGTTTAAGTAAAGATTATAAAGCTAGCTGGCTGCTCAATTATAGAGGAGGATCATTTTTACTGCCTGATGTTGCCGAAATTAGAAAAGAATGTCAGATTCGAGGTGTTAGTTTTGAGATTCTTTCAGATAGTGAAGAAGCTTCAATTCTGGAAGAAATATCAAGTCCATCACAAAATATGGAATCTGTGATACTAGAAAAAGCACCTAAAATTGCTGTTTATACTCCAAAAGGAAAACAACCTTGGGATGATGCCGTGACTTTGGTTTTGACATATGCTGAAATTCCTTTTACACCAATTTATGACGAAGAAGTTTTAAGTGATCAATTATTACTATACGATTGGCTGCACTTGCATCATGAAGATTTTACGGGGCAATACGGAAAATTTTATGCGGCTTATAAAAATACACCTTGGTATATTGATCAAAAAAAGGATGCCGAAGCTTTAGCAACAAAACTAGGTTACGCTAAGGTTTCACAAGAAAAAGGTGCTGTTGCAAAAAAAATTAGAGATTTTGTAATAGGTGGCGGTTTTATGTTTGCGATGTGTTCAGCAACAGATAGTTTTGATATTGCCTTAGCTGCAGATGGAGTTGATATTTGCGAAGCTATGTTTGATGGTGATGCAAGTGATTCAAATTACCAATCAAAATTAAACTACTCCAATTCGTTTGCTTTCAAAGATTTTGTTTTAGAAAGAAGACCTGAGGTTTATGAGTTCTCTGATATTGATATGACAACAAAACGAAGAATTCCTGTTGAAAAAGATTATTTTACATTAATGGAATTTTCTGCAAAATGGGATCCAATCCCAAGTATGTTATGTCAGAATCATACACAATTAGTTAAAGGTTTTATGGGGCAAACTACTTCATTTGATTCCTCATTGATAAAATCTAATGTTTTGGTTATGGGAACTTGCGAACTAAATGGCGAATCAAGATATATTCATGGTGAAAAAGGAAAAGGAATGTTTACTTTTTTTGGAGGCCATGATCCCGAAGATTTTCAACATCAGGTTGGAGATCCACCAACAGTTTTAGATCTACATCCAAATTCTCCAGGTTATAGATTAATTCTTAACAATGTTTTGTTTCCGGCTGCAAGAAAGAAAAAGCTAAAAACTTAATTAATTTAAAGAAAATTCAAACCATATTGGAATATGATCTGATATTTTTCGGGCTTCTTTTAAGGAAATAAATTTTTTATGAAATGAAATTATACCTGAATTAATATATTTTGTAGACAACGACTTATAGAATATATTGTCAAATTCAGAAGCTAAACAATTATCAGCGTAACATTTCTGTTTTAAAGTGGTTTTTTGATTTTGTAAAGCAGAATTGTATCCCATAGTTTTTAAAGGATTAAAAACAGTGTGAGATTGGGGACAATTAAAATCTCCAAGAAAAACCAAATTTAAATCTGGATATTCTGCGGGTAAAAACTTAAAATATTTAATTTCTGTTTCAGGTTGCTTGCTTTTAGTGATAGCATGAAAATTGACTAATGTTATGGTTTTTCTATCAATTTCGAAAGTGGCAAAATAAGGTTCGCGATCAATTTCTAAATGATATTTTTTTTCTAGCCAGGTATTTCCTTTTAGTTTTATTTTAGAAGTTTTCCAGATAAAAGCATAACGTTCTCTTTTGTAACTGCTGCTGCTAGTTGGATCGCTAATGCGATAATCCCATTTAGCGCCTTTCTCGTTTAGAATTTCTGCGAGTTTTACAACTGCATGAGCGCCACCATAGCCAGCAACAACTTCCTGAATTGCAACAATATCATAGTTATTTATAGTATTGGCTATAAAATTCAATTCTGATTCAGATTTTGATTTACCAAAGTTTTCTAAATTCCAGGAAAGAATTTTAGTTTGAGAAAAAGAGAAGAAGTAAAAAAATAAAAGAATAAAGCTAAGAGTATTTTTCATGCAGAATTTTAAAGAATCAAATATAAGCATTTCAAAATTTGACAATAGTTTCTTTTATTCTAATTGTTCAGTTTTTTTAGATTGAACAAAGAAAGATCGAAAATAGTCTTATTCTTTTTTATACCTGTTCTTTAAGGCAGTGCTGATAATTATAATCTGTAAAACAAGAAGGGCCGGAATAAATATAATTTTCCAATCTACTTCGATCCATCCTGTTTTTTCTGAAATGAAAGCAAAACTCATTGATAGTAAAAGACAAAGAATCATAGTTTTCATAATAATTTTATTTTTAGTGGTATTAATTTTGGAGACCAAATTAATTCTATATCTTGGTTTCATTTGGTTAGTTATATAGATTCTGTACAAATCTATAGCTATAAAAAAGCATTTCCTTACGGGAATCCGTAAAAGGCAAGAAAATTTAAACTAAACCAAAGTCTTTAGCAATTGCAATTAAATGAACATTGTTATTGGCCTTGAAATATATCTTTAATTTATTGATCCTTTTTTCAATACTACTTGTCCCATTTGGAGTTATACATGAAGCTTTAAACTCATTTGAGATATGTTCTAAAATATATCCTTGCGCCAAAAGTTGTAAGATTGAGATGTCATAGGATTCAATTTCTATAAGAGCTTTATCGTTAAAACTAAAAGATAAATCAGAAGAAAGTATTTTTTCTTCATTTCTAAAAGTTCCTTCAATCGCATTTCTTAATTCTTCAATACTATTTCTCCCTTTCGAAACATAAGCATTAATTCCCAAATCATTAAAAAGTGATTTTATTCGATAAGATTTATCTTCTATAGAGAAAATTATTTTTTTTAATTTAGGCTGAACACCATTTACAGCTTTTATTAAATCTTCGCCATTAGTAAGAGTCGTCTTTCTGTGATCTGTTTTAAAAGACAGATCGCTTATAAGTAAATCGTATGGTTCATTATCTAATAATGCTTTTTTTACTTTTAATAAGCCATCGTCACAATACTTCACATGATGAATTGTTGGGATTTTAAGGTCTTCAAGTACTTGTATAACAGCTATACTTATACTATCTAAATCTTCGGCAACTAAAACTTTTTTGAACATATTATATTTTGTTTAAATGGGTAAGGTGAAACTTAACTTAAAGCCTTTTTCATAATCAGGGTCAAAAATAATAGTTCCATTTATAGTTTTAATACGGTTTTCCACATTTTGTAAACCATTTTTCAAAATAAGACCATTTTTATGGGTTCCAATACCATTATCGTTATAAGTAACGATAATATTTTTTTCTATTATTTTGAATGTAATGCTTACTAATGTGGCCTCACTATGCTTTTTCATGTTGAGGAACAGTTCTTGTAAAATTCGATATAGAACGATTTTTTTATTTTTCTCCACTTTACTCCACAAAATTGAATCAAAACCATTTAGTAAAATGTTAATTTTAGGTGTTTTAAACCCGCCAATCATTTCTTTTAATGCTGTGGTATAATTTTCATCGGTTGTTATTTTACTGTTTTCTTTCGATATATTTCTTGCTCTGAAGTATATATTCTCTAAATTGGTTAAGAGATGTTCTCTATTTTCGTTCAGCTTCAAATCTCTGTTTTCTGCAAAAGCCATTGTTTGATAAACATCATTGGCGAGTTCATCATTTAATTTTTTAGATATTCGCAGTTCACTTTTAAAGATTGCTTCGTCTTTTTCTTTTTTTACTTTTCCTTTTAGATGAAAATAAAGAAATGCAACAAGTCCCAAAATAAATACCATTATAATATACGCAATGATAATTCGTTTTTTTTGTCTTTCTAATTGAAGTTTATTTTCAGCCTTTTGAGCTTTAAGTTTTAGATTTTCTTCTTTGTCTTTTTTAGAATTATACTTGATATTAGTAAACTGATTTTTAGCGGTTTGTTTTGCAATACTTACGCTATCCACAAGTTTTAAATAGGATAAAGAATGTTGTTTCAATTTTGTTCCTTCACTGTGTTTGATCAGTAATCCTAATGCTTCAATTTCATCTGTGGCATTGTTTAATTTTGCTGCATGATTATAAGCTTTTCTAGCATATTCTCTGGATAAACTTGGATTAGTTTTTTCAAAATACATTGAAAGATTTTTATACGTTGTCACCAATCCTTCCTGAGTCTCTGGTTTTAATCTGATCTTTAATGCTTCATAAAAACAATTTAATGCTTTTTTTGAATTTCCCAGTTTATAATGACAAAAACCTAAATTATTTATTACGAAAGAATAATTGTTATGATTAATAGCATCATATTTTGAAATATTTTTTTGTGAAGCGAGTATGTTAAATATATCCATAGCTTCTTTATATTTCTTTTGATTCATATAAACGGCGCCTAAATTATTTAAAGCAATGTATTTTCTCCATGCACTAGTCTTCAGGTTTATAGCTTTTTTGAAATATATAATTGCATTGGTATTATCATAGTTATTTGTATAATTAACTCCCAATAAATTATATATTATCCACGAATATCTTGGGTTTTTGATATGTTTTAAATAAGGTAATGCTTCTGTAGCACTTGCTTCGCTTGCAATATAATTTCCTTGCTGTAACTGAAGTTCGGCGATACAAGATAAAGCATATACATAATCGATAGTATTTTTATTAGGATCGCAGAGTTTTTTAGCCTTGGTGAAAACATAAATTGCGCTGTCTTTTTTATTGGTATCAAAATATACATCTGCAATATCTGATAGTCTTTTTATTTCTACACTATTATCTTTTTTAATTGGTTTTACGGTATTTTCGTTTTTATATGATTGAAATAATAGCAAAGATCCTCCTAATAATAGAAATTGTATTATTAAAAGGTATTTTAAGATTGTTTTATTTGGAATGAAACGTAATTGTTTTTTCATGATTAGATAGGGAATTTAATAAAAACCTTAAATCCTTTATCTGGCGCAGAATCAATATCGATTATTCCTTTAATTGCCAAGATTCTATTTTCAACGTTATGTAGTCCATTTTTAAATGTTATTGTATTAAGATCAATACCTTTTCCGTTGTCGGTATAATTAACATTAATGCTTTTGGCGGTTGTTTTGAAATTGATACCAACTAAAGATGCATCGCTATGTTTTTTCATATTTACAAGTAATTCCTGTAATACTCGGTAAAGAGTTATCTTTTTGTTTTTTTCAATTTCATTCCACGAAATTGTATCAATACCGTTTAATAGAAGATTGATATTTGCAGATTTAAAGCTGGAAATCATTTCTATTAAGGCAATACTATAATTTTGGTCAGTTATAACTGTACTGTTCTCTTTTGATATATCTCTCGTTCGGGAATATATTACATCCAGATTTTTCAACAATTGATTTTTATTTTCTCTTAGTTCAAGATTTTTGTTTTTGGCAAAAGACAATGTTTGATAAACATCGTTTGCAATTTCATCATGGAGTTTTTCCGATATCTGTACTTCGCGTTTATAGATGGCTTCATTTTTTTCTTTCCTACCTTTTGAAGTTAGATGTAAATAGAGGAATATAATAATGCCTACAATAAGAAGCAATATAATATATGAAAGAATGTTTCTGCTTTTTTGTCTTTCTAATTCTAATTCATTTTCCACTTTTTGAGTTTTTAGTTGTAGATTCTCTTCTCTGTCCGTATTATAGATGTATTTTATAGTTGTAAACTGGTTTTTTGCTTTTTTTTTCATGACATCCAAACTATCTGTAAGCTGGATATGCCTTAAAGTATATTTTTTTAGTGTAGCTCCTTTACTAGATTTAATTATTAACCTTAAACTATTAATTTGGTCAGATGTAGAATTATTTTTTATAGCTGTTTTATATGCTTTTAAAGCATAAGCGGTTGCTAACTTTGGATTGTTTTTTTGAAAAAAAATTGAAAGATGAATATAACTAGTAATAAGTCCATAATTATTTTTAGGTTGAAGTCTAATTTTTAAACCTTGGTATAATGAGTTTAGCGCTCTATAATCTTTAAGTTTAAAGTAGCAGTACCCTAAATTATCGATTATAAAAGCGTATTCGTTGTTATTGTATGCGTCAAATTTTAGAATGTCTTTTTGTAATGCTAATATTTCAAGTAGCTCTTTCGCCTTTTTGTATTTTTTTTGATACATATAAACGGCAGCTATATTATTTAGAGCCATAGATTTCCTCCAGGTACTTGTTTTTAAGTTTAGATTTTTTTTAAAGTAAATTAAAGCATTATCATAATCGTCATTATTCGTGTAATTTATACCTTGAATATTATATATATTCGAGGCATATTTCGTTTTTTTTATATATTTCAAATATGGTAATGCCTTCGTGGCAGTTTCTTCACTACCAATATAATTACCTTGTAGTTGTTGTAGGTCAGCTATGCTTGTTATTGCATATACATAATCAATGGTATTTCTTTTAGGATTACAAAGTTTTTCAACTTTACTATAAATGTAAAACGCACTATCCTTTTTGTTGGCATCGTAATAAATATCGGCTATATCAGTAAGTCTTTTAATTTCTGCCGAATTATCTTTTTTTTTTCTTTTTGTTCGATTTTCGCTTTTATAAGATTGTTGTAAAAGTAAAGTTCCTCCCAATAGTATAGACAATATTATGATTAAGTACTTTAACAATGTTTTGTTTTGAATAAAAAAGAAGTCTTTTATTATCATTACAATGGAAATTTAAAAAACACTTTAAACCCTTTATCCGGAGCAGAATCAATATCAATTATTCCCTTAATTGCCAGAATCCTGTTTTCAACGTTATGCAGTCCATTCTTAAATGTTATGGTGTTAAGGTCAATACCTTTTCCGTTGTCGGTATAAGTTATTATAACATTATTATTAGTCATTTTAAAAGTAATGCCAACCAAAGTAGCATTGCTGTATTTTTTCATATTTACAAGTAATTCTTGTAAGACTCTATAAATTGTTACCTTTTTATTCTTTTCAATTTCATTCCATGGAATACTTTCCAGACCATTTATGAGTAAATTAATCTGAGGAGTATTGAAACCGGATATCATTTCTTTTAGATAAAGTTTATATTTTTCCGAAGTTACAATTGGGCTGCTTTCTTTAGAAATATCTCTCGTTCGTGAATATATAATGTCCAGATTATTTAATAATTGTTCTTTGTTTTCTGCCAACGAAAGGTTTTTGCTTTCTGCAAAAGCCATAGTATGGTAAATATCATTAGCAAGTTCATCATGTAATTTTTTTGCAATACGTGTTTCACTTTTGTACGTAGCTTCAATTTTTTCGCGATTTCCTCTGGAAGTTAAATAGAAATAAAGTACTAAAATTAGACTTAGACTTAAGACAATAATAATATATGAAATGATGTTTTTGTTTTTCTGTTTTTCTAACTGTAGTTCATTTTCGACTTTATATGTCTTGAGTTTTAAGTTTTCGTTTTTTTCTTTTTTGGAATCGTATTTAATTTTAGCAAACTGATTTTTTGCTTTTTGCCTTATTTCAAACACGCTATCCACAAGATTAACGTAGATTATTGAGTACTTCTTTAGTTCTTTATTAGTGCTATTTGTGATTATTAACTTTAATGAAGACAGTTTTTCGTCGGTATTATTTACAGAATTAAATTTTTCATAACTAAGAAGCATATATTTCTTTGCCAGCGAGGGATTACTTTTTTCGTAGAATTTCGCAAAGTGCATGTAACTTTTTCCCAGGTCAAAAGGCTTGTTGGTTTTTTTTCTGAGGCTGAGACTTTTGTTTAAGAAGTCAAGAGCTTTTACTTGATCATTTATTTTGAAATAGCAAAATCCAATATTATCTAAGGCCCTGCCTTGAAATACAATATCATTAATTACTTCTTTCTTTGCTAATAAAGACAGGAAAATAGGAAGAGCTTCTTTGTACTTTTCTTCTTCCATCAATATAACAGCTATATTGTTTTTGGCAGCAAGTTTACGCCATTCTTCTGTTTTTAGTTCTAAAGCTTTTTGATTGTATAGTATTGCATTGTTGTAGTCGTAAGTATTTAAAAAGTTGATGCTTTGAATAACATAAGAATTCCATATCTCAGGAGTCTTTTTTGCATATTTTAAATACGAAAAGGCTTCTGTAAGTGTAGTTTCGCTTCCTGCATAATCTGCATGCATTTGCTGGATTTCTGCCATACGGTTTAATGTAGCGACATAATGGTCAGCATTGGTTATTGGGTTACAAATGAATTTTGCCTTATTATAGTAGTAAAAAGCGCTATCTAATTTATTGTTATTAAATAATGTATCGGCAATAGTAATTGTTTTTTGAACTTCGACTTTTGTGTTTTTTTGTTGAGGAATTTTAGAATCCTTTTCTTGGCAAGATAAAAAAAACAGAAAAGTAAAATATATATATAGAAGCGAGCGCAATCTTTTTGGTATCATGCGTCAAAAATAACTATTTTTAGCTTTTAAAAAAGAGTATAAATACGGTATTTTGTGTGTTTAGTCAATTCCTTGGTTTCTTGTTCTCGTTTAGTAGTATATACAAGAAAAGCTTTCATTGTTAGGGCTCTTTGAGAGATTTATGACGTTTATGTTAGTTTTTAAATTGATGACTTTAGAAATTGCTCTAAAGCAAAAAGCCACTCGTCGTAACGAATGGCTTTTCTATGATAAGTAAGTAATCTAAATTGAGTTTATAAAACGTTTATTTTACTTTATTAAGTATTGCTTTGAAAGCTTCAGGGTGGTTCATAGCTAAATCTGCAAGAACTTTACGGTTCAATTCGATTCCATTAGCTTTTACTTTCCCCATGAATTGAGAATAAGACATTCCTTCTAATCTAGCTCCAGCGTTGATACGTTGAATCCATAAAGCACGGAAATTTCTTTTGTTTTGTTTTCTATCGCGGTAAGCGTAGCACATTGCTTTCTCTACTGCATTCTTAGCAACTGTCCAAACGTTTTTACGTCTACCAAAGAAACCTTTGGCTTGCTTCATTATTTTTTTTCTTCTTGCTCTTTTAGCAACTGAATTTACCGATCTTGGCATAATTTTAATGTGTTTTTGTAGCAGGCGTCCTGAATTAAATCAAAGGAACTTAATGGCCATACTCCAAGGTTATATAAATAATTTTTTAACCTAAAGAATTATTAGATAATTCTTAATTGTTGTTTGATGCTTTTCATATCTGTAGAGTGAACTAGCGCTGAGTGTGTCAAAGCTAATTTACGTTTTTTAGATTTTTTAGTCAAGATGTGACTTTTAAAAGCATGCTTTCTTTTAATCTTTCCAGAACCAGTAACTTTGAAACGTTTCTTGGCGCTAGATTTTGTTTTCATTTTAGGCATTTTTCCTAGTGTTTTAATTTATTCTTACTTACTTATATTTTGGTCTGAAAGTTTAAATGTCAAAAGTCAAAAGCCAGTTTATGACTTTCGACTTTAAGACTTGTAACTTTAAGACTTATTTCTTTTTCTTCGGAGCAATGAACATAATCATTCTCTTACCTTCCAAAACTGGCATAGCTTCTACTTTACCATGTTCTTCTAAATCTGTTGCCAAACGTAATAATAAAATCTGTCCTTGATCTTTATAGATGATAGAACGACCTTTAAAGAAAACGAACGCTTTTAATTTAGCACCCTCTTTCAGGAATTTTTCAGCATTCTTTCTTTTAAATTCATAATCATGCTCATCAGTCTGAGGGCCAAATCTAATTTCTTTTACTACAACTTGCGTAGACTTAGCTTTTAAAACCTTATCACGTTTCTTTTGTTCGTAAACAAATTTCTTGTAATCCATGATTTTACAAACTGGCGGTTCAGCGTTTGGTGAGATTTCAACCAAATCCAATTCAAATTGATCTGCTAAACGTAAAGCTTCTGCAAGCTTAAATACACCTGGTTCGATGTTTTCGCCTACTAATCTTACTTCTTGTACACCACGAATATTATTGTTTATTCTGTGTGCATCTTTTTTTTCTACTCGAGGTTGGTAACCTCTGTTGCTTCTTATTGCTATGACTTTATAATTTAAGTTAAACTGTAAAAACTTTTAATGTCTTTTTTATTTCTTCGTTTACAATAGCGACAAATTCATCAATTGTAACTGTAATATTCCCTTTTCCTTCTTGCCCGTGACGACGGATCGAAATAGTCCCGTTTTTCTCCTCTTCCTCACCTACAATAAGCATAAACGGTATTTTTTGCATTTCTGCATCTCTAATTTTCTTACCAATAGTTTCGTTTCGGTTGTCAATTAGGGCGCGAATTTCGTGATTTTCTAGCAAATCTAAAACTTTTTTAGCATATATTTCGTATTTCTCGCTCAAAGACAAGATTATAGCTTGTTCCGGCATTAGCCAAAGTGGGAAATTTCCTGCGGTGTGTTCAAGTAAAATTGCGATAAAACGTTCCATAGATCCAAAAGGAGCTCGGTGAATCATAACAGGGCGATGTAATTCATTATCAGCACCTTTATAAGTCAATTCAAAACGCTCAGGAAGGTTGTAATCAACCTGGATAGTTCCTAATTGCCATTGTCTTCCTAAAGCATCCTTAACCATAAAGTCAAGCTTCGGACCATAAAAAGCAGCCTCACCATATTCAACAACAGTATTCAGTCCTTTGTCAGCCGCCGCATTGATAATCGCATTTTCAGCTTTCTCCCAGTTTTCGTCAGAACCAATATATTTATCTCTGTTTTCCTGATCTCTTAATGAAATTTGAGCAGTAAAGTTTTCAAAACCTAACGAACCAAATACATAAAGTACCAAGTCAATTACTTTTTTGAATTCCTCATCCAATTGCTCCGGAGTACAGAAAATATGGGCATCATCCTGAGTAAATCCACGAACGCGAGTTAAACCATGTAATTCACCAGATTGCTCATATCTATATACAGTACCAAATTCAGCGTAACGCTTAGGTAAATCTTTGTACGACCAAGGTCTCACGTTATAGATTTCACAGTGGTGAGGGCAGTTCATTGGTTTCAATAAAAACTCTTCACCTTCAGCAGGAGTATGTATTGGTTGAAAACTGTCAGCACCATATTTCGCATAGTGGCCAGAAGTAACATAAAGTTCCTTTTGACCAATATGTGGAGTAACTACTTGCTCATATCCAGCTTTCTTTTGAGCTCTCTTTAAAAATTGCTCTAAACGATCTCTAAGTGCAGCACCTTTAGGTAACCATAAAGGCAAACCTTGTCCAACTTTCTGAGAGAAAGCAAATAACTCAAGTTCTTTACCAAGTTTACGGTGATCACGACGTTTCGCTTCCTCAAGAAGTTCAAGATATTCAGTCAGATCTTTTTGTTTAGGGAAAGAAGTTCCGTAAACACGAGTCAGCTGTTTGTTCTTTTCATCACCTCTCCAGTAAGCACCGGCAACGCTCATAATTTTAAAAGCCTTGATAATTCCGGTATTAGGAATATGTCCACCTCTACACAAATCAGTAAAAGTTGCATGATCACAAAACGTAATAGTTCCGTCTTCAAGATTCGAAATCAATTCAGTCTTGTAAACGTTGTCTTTGTACATTGCCAAAGCATCAGCTTTACTAACCGGACGCATTTTGAATTCGTGTTTTTCTCTTGAAATTTCAAGAACACGATCTTCGATCTTTTTAAAATCAGCTTCAACAATCTTCTGGTCTTCAAAATCAACATCATAATAGAAACCGTTAGCAATTGCAGGTCCAAGAGTTAATTTAATTCCAGGATACAATTCCTCAAGCGCTTGTGCCATTACGTGCGAAGTCGAATGCCAAAAAGCTTTTTTGCCTTCCGCATCATTCCAAGTATATAAAATAAGACTACCGTCGGTCGTCAATGGAGTTTCGGTTTCTATTGTTGTACCATTAAAAGATGCCGAAATCACGTTTCTTGCAAATCCTTCACTAATGCTTTTAGCAACCTCCATCGGAGTTACGCCCGAAGCAAACTCTCTAATTGACCCATCGGGTAAAGTAATCTTAATCATTGTTTATAATTTTGTGAATGCAAATATAACGCATTACAGAAATACATACAATACATATATTCATGTTTATACGATAATATGTAAGACTAAATTTCATAATTATTTTCAGGTGCACTTATTCGTACTATATAAATAAGTAATAAGATTGTCTAATAAGCTTCTGCAACAAGTATACATATGTGAGTAGAAATTCGCACTCCTTATATATAAGGAAGAATATCATCTCACAACCCGACAGGTTTCCAAAACCTGTCGGGTTTATTTTTGGCACCTTTATATAAGGAGAAAGATGCATTCTATATATAAGAGAAAGTTTCATCAATCTGAATGAACCGAAGGTTCTCAAGAAGCATTATTGGAATTTGGACTCGAGCGCTAGCGAACAGGCGAAGCAATTTCAAAAAATGGAATTTAAAAAAAGTTTAGGAGCTATTTCCCGCTATCCGCTCCAATCTTTTGCTTTTTAAAGAAAAAAGCAAAAGGATTTCCACTACTATCGGGGCTAGGGCAGAGGATTCCAGAAGAAAAAACACTCCAAATAGAAACTTAGCGCCTTTGCGAGAACTAAGAAAAGCAGCAGAAAATCCAGCTTTGCGATCTTTGCGAAATAGATCCAGAGAATAAAAACTTAGCGTCTTTGCGGTAAAATGCCCCCAATTGCTCAAAAACGTGAAAAGCGGAAAAAAACTTTCGCTGCTAAAAAACGCCAAACCAGTCACTTAGAAAATATATCAAAAATAGTTTAGAAAAAGGCTTGCAGAAGTGAATAAAGGTGCTACTTTTGCACCCGCAACAGCGATAGACGTTCACTGAAATACTGACAAGCAAACAAATCAAAACTGAAAATTTATTTTCAAAAAAAGATTTAAAAAAGCTTGTGAGATTCGAAAAGGGATATTACATTTGCACCCCGCAAAACACGGAAAGTTCATTGAGAGATTGGTAAA
>Ga0207655_1000133_pt1 | contig 146201 bp, 98 predicted proteins | sample KBSM44metaG_FD_184398 | JGI IMG/M metagenome (GOLD analysis project Ga0207655, IMG submission 184398) | Miscanthus rhizosphere microbial communities from Kellogg Biological Station, Michigan, USA - KBS M4-4 metaG (SPAdes) (version 2) | ecosystem: Host-associated > Plants > Roots > Rhizosphere >...
CCAGGCCTGTGCCAGCGCTGGCAGACAGGAATACATCCAGCATCGAGGGCACGAAATGCAGGGTGGTGACGCCTTCGCGGGCAATCACCTCGCGCAGGTACTCGGGGTCGCGGTGCCCGCCCGGCCGCGCCATGACCAGCCGTGCGCCGGTCTGCAAGGGCCAGAGGAACTCCCACACCGAAACGTCGAAGCTGAACGGCGTCTTCTGCAAGACCACGTCGTCAGCATGCAGGCCATAGGCGTCCTGCATCCACAGTAGGCGGTTGACCACCCCGGCGTGCTCGTTCATCACCCCTTTGGGCAACCCGGTCGAGCCCGAGGTGTAGATCACGTAGGCCAAGTGATGCGGGGTCAGCCCTGCAACAACCGGGTTGTGCGCTGGCAAGTCGCTCCAGGCCGGCGCATCCAGGTCGATCAACAGGCCGCTGTCCGGCACATGCCGCGTGGCCGCATGCACCAGCACCGCCACCGGTGCGCTGTCGCTGAGCATGTGGCGTACCCGCTCGGCCGGGTAGTCCGGGTCAACCGGCACATAGGCACCACCAGCCTTGAGGATACCCAGCAGCCCTACCACCATCGACAGCCCGCGTTCGACGCAGATCGCCACACGATCATCGGGTTTTACCCCAAGACCAATCAGGTGATGCGCCAGGCGGTTGGCCTGTTGGTTGAGCTGTTGGTAGGTCAGTTCGCCTTCGTCGGCCCGCACCGCCAAGGCGTCCGGCGTGCGCGCAACTTGCGCCTCAATCATGCCGTGCAGCGTCTGCGCCAGGTCGTAATCCACTGCTGTGTCATTGAAGCCCTCCAGCACCTGCTGACGCTCCGCGGGCTCCAGCACCGGCAAGCGCTGCACCGCAAGGGCGGGCGTTTGCTCCAGTGCCTCGACCATGGCCTGCAGCACCTGGCGCATCTGCCCGCAGATGCGCGCTGCACCGATCTCGGCGGGGGTCATGGCCACCAGGCGGAAGCCTTCACCCAGGTCATCCACGTTGAGGCCCAGGGGGTAATTGCTGCGCTCCTGGCTCTCGAGGGTGTCCATGCCCGCAGTCGCCTGCTTCTGGCTGGCCGTGGCCTGGGTGCTGTGGCGGTAGTTGAGCATGGCGCTGAACAGCGGCAACGGTGCGGCCACGCCACTGCAACGTTGCGCCAGGGCCAGCGAGGCATGCTCGTGGGCCAGCAGCGCACTGAGGCGCTGGTGCGTGGCATGGGCGGCGTCGCACAAGCTGATATCAGCAAGATCGATGCGCAGCGGCAGGGTGTTGATGAACATCCCCAACGCCCGCTCGGCCCCCTCGCCACCGGCAAGCCGGCCCAGCAACACGGTGCCGAACACCACGCGTTGCTGGCCGCTGGCAGCGCCCAGCAGGCGCGCCCAGGCCAGGTGGAACAGGCTGGCGACACTGATACCCAGTTGACGCGCCTGCAAACGCAGGCGCCGGGCCAGGTCCTGATCCAGCCACAGCTGGGCCTCTTCGATGTCACGGCCATCGCCTTGTACATCGCTCAGGCCGAACGGCAGGGTCGGCTCGTCGATGTCGGCCAGTTGTTCACGGAAGAACGCCTCGTGTTCGGCCTGGCTGATGCCCAGGCGGGCCTGGGCCACATAGTTACGGTATGGCACCGGGGCGTGGGCCGGCTCGGCGCAGCCTTGCAGATAACCGATCAGCTCTTCGGCAACCACCTCCATGGCGGTGTGGTCAAGGACGATGTGGTGGAACTGCAGGGTGGCTTCCACGGTGCCATCCGACTCGGTGTAGAGCAGGCGCATCAGCGGCGCCTGGCTCAGGTCGAGGGCCGGGGTGGCTTCTGCGCCGCCCCATGTTGCGCCTACAGCGGTTAGCGACAGGCTGGCGTTGCGCAGCACGACCTGGACGGGCTGGGGCAGGCCTTCCCAGAGGATGGCGGTGCGCAGCACGTCGTGGCGGGCGATGACCTTGTCCAGCGCAGCGACGAAATTGTCCAGATGTGCGCGGCTGGCGAAGGCGAAGCGCGACTGCAAGACATACGGGTCGTGCCCGGCCGCACTCAAGTGGTGATAAAGGATGCCTTCCTGCAGTGGCGCCAATGGGTAGATGTCCTGCACATTGGCTGCACCGCCCGGCACTTGGGCGACGATACGATCAATCGCAGCCTGTTCCATGGCCACCAGCGGCAGCATGGCCGGCGTGATATGGCTGCAACCGGCCGGGATGAGGTTGTCCGGCACCGTTACCTCGTGGCGCTGGCCCATCGTGGCGGCCAGGGCGGCAATGCTCGGTTGGCCGAACAGGGTGCGCACATCCACCTGCAACCCTTGCCGGCGCAAACGTGCAGTCAGGTTGACGGCCAGCAGCGAATGCCCGCCGAGCTCGAAGAAGTTGTCGTGACGGCCTACCCGCTCGACCTGCAGCATATCGGCCCACACCGCCGCCAACGCGGTTTCCACCGCACCCTGCGGTGCCGCATAGGCCTGCCTGGCAAGCAATGCCGGGGCGGGTTCGGGCAAGGCCTTGCGGTCGAGCTTGCCGTGGCTGGTCAGCGGCCACACGTCCAGGCGGATGAAGGCCAACGGCACCAAGTGCGCCGGCAAGCTCGCCTGCAAGGCTTGGCGCAAGGCGTCCGGTGCCACCGGTGTGGTTGCGGTGAACCACGCCAACAGGCGATCGCCACGCACCAGCACTGCGGCATCGGCAATGCCCGGCTGGGCCGCCAGCACACTTTCGATTTCTCCCAGTTCCACGCGCACGCCGCGAATCTTCACCTGATCGTCGTTACGCCCCAGGTAATCCAGGGTGCCATCGGCGTTCCAGCGCACCAGGTCGCCACTGCGGTACATCCGCGCACTGGCGTCGGTGCTGAACGGGTCGGGCAAAAAGCGCTCTGAGGTCAGCTTGTCACGCTTCAGGTAGCCACGGGCAACCCCGGCGCCGCCTATGTACAACTCCCCTACCGCGCCAACCGGTACTGGCTGGTGCTGGTCGTCGAGCACGTAGACCCGGGTGTTGGCGATCGGCTTGCCAATGTCCAGCCGCCCGCCAGGCGACAGTTGCCCGGAGCTGGCCACCACCGTGGTTTCCGTGGGGCCGTAGTTGTTGACCAGGACAAAACCGGGCTCATGATCGAACTGGCGCAGACGGTCGCCCCCCACCAGCAGCGTGCGCAAGGTCGGGTGCTGGCGATCACGGCGCAGCGCCTGCTCGGCGACCGGTGTCGGCAGGAAGCTGACCGCCAGCGGTTGTTCCAGCCACCAGTCAAGCAGTTCGTCAACGTGTTCCGCGCCAACCTGCTGCGGTGGCAGGTGCAGCACCGCCCCGGCACATAGCGCAGGCCAGACCTCCCAGGCCACGGCGTCGAAGCCGAACCCGGCTACCGTGCTGGTATGGCTGCCAGCGGCCAGGGCAAAGGCCTCGCAGTGCCAGTGCACCAGGTTGGCCAGGGTGGCGTGCTCGACCATTACCCCCTTGGGCTGGCCGGTGGAGCCAGAGGTGTAGATCACGTAAGCCAGCTGTCGGTGGTCCAGCCCGGCCACCCGTGGGTTGGTATCCGCCGCGCCTTGCCAGGCATCGCGGTCCAGCGCAACCCTCGGTGTATCACCGACCAGCTCCAGGGTAGCCGGCTCGACCAGCACCAGTGCCGGGGTGCTGTCGGCCAGCAGGTAGGCAATGCGCTCGGCCGGGTACGCCGGGTCGATCGGCACATAGGCGGCACCGGCCTTGAGCACTGCCAGCAGGCCGATCAGCCGCTCCAGGTTGCGCGGCAGGCAGAGCGCGACACGATCGCCGACCTGCACACCGCGCCCGATCAGGTAGTGGGCCAGGCGGTTGGCGCTGCGGTTCAGTTCTCCATAGCTGAGCACCCGGCCGTCCTGCACCAGGGCGGCGGCCTGCGGGGTACGGGCGGCCTGGGTTTCGACCAGGGCGTGCACGGTATGCCCTGTCGGGTAGTCGCGCTGGGTGGCATTGAAGGTGTCCAGCAATTGCCGCCGAGCGGCCTGGTCCAGAATCGGCAGCGTGGCCACCGGTACATCCGTCGCCCGTTCCAGCGCCCCGGCCAGCTCGCTCAGCGCCTGGTGCATCCAGCAGGCTACCCTCTCTGCGCCCACCCCCTGCTGGGCCAGTACGCTCAAGGTAAAGCCTTCGCCCAGGTCGTCGACGCTCAGGGTCAGCGGGTAGTTGCTGCGTTCTTCCCCGCCAAGCAGGCGCACACCATGCGTGCCGGCACCCGAAGCATTTCGCCCGGCGCTGCTATGGCGGTAGTTGAACAAGGCGCTGAACAGCGGCGAGGATGGCGCCACACCACTGCAGCGTTGGGCCAGTGCCAGCGAAGCATGTTCGTGTGCCAGCAGCGCCGACAGCCGTTGATGGGTCAGCCGTACAGCTTGCTGCACCGGTGCGCACAGGTCGATGCGCAATGGCAAGGTGTTGATGAACACACCCAGCGCGCGGTCGGCACCGTCGCCACCTTGCAGGCGACCCATCAGTACCGTGCCGAACACCACGTCGGTGCGGTTGGCCAGCACACCCAGTACCCGAGCCCAGGCCAGGTGAGCCAGGCTCGCGACGCTGACACCCAACCGCCGGGCCTGGTCACGCAGGCTGCGGGCCAGCCGGGTGTCCACGGCCAGGCCGGCTTCCTCGATGGCGTGGCCCTCCCCTTGCACGTCGGCCAGGCCGAACGGCAGGGTGGGTTCGTCGAGGTCGCCCAGCATGTCGCGGAAGAACGCCTCATGCCCGGCGTCGTCGGCCGCCAGGCGAGCCTGTGCGACGTAGGTGCGGTATGGCACCGGTGCTGGCAGGCGCTCGCCCTGCCCCGCCAGAATCGCCTGCATTTCACCCGCGATCACTTCCATGGCGGTGTGGTCCAGCGCCAGGTGGTGGAACTGCAGAATCGCCACCACGCGCTGGTTGGCCGGGTCATCGGCATGCACCAGGCGCAGCAACGGCGCGCAGCTCAGGTCCAGGCGCTGGTGACGGGCGTCGTGGCGCTCCTGCAGGGCATCGAGCACCCGCTCACTGCCAAGCCCGTCAATTGCCGTCACGGCCATGCGCGCTTCACGCCACACCACTTGCACCGCCTGTTCCAGGCCTTCGCTGACCACTGCGGTGCGCAGAATGTCGTGCCGGTCGATGACCTGCTGCAAGGCACCCGCCCAGCGCCGCAAGTCAGCCAGGCTGTCGAACGCCAGGCGCGATTGCAGCAGGTATGGGTCGCCCTGTTCGGCACTCAGGTGGTGGTAAAGAATGCCTTCCTGCAGTGGCGCCAGTGGGTAGATTTCCTGCACGTTGGCTGCACCGCCCGGCACACTGGCGACGATACGGTCGATGCTCGCCTGGTCCAGGTCGATCAGGCCAAGCATCTGTGGCGTAATGAAGCGGGCATCTGCGGGTACCCCGTTGGCGGGTACCTGTACCTCGCGGCCACTGCCGACTGCCGCAGCCAGCGCAGCCAGGGTTGGCTGGGCAAACAGCACGCGCACATCGGCCCCGAGACCGGCCTTGCGCATGCGCTCGACCAGGGTCACGGCCAGCAACGAATGGCCGCCCAGTTCGAAGAAGTGATCATGGCGCCCCACCCGCTCGACCTTGAGCACTTCGGCCCAGATCGCCGCCAGGGCAATTTCTGTTTCACCCTGTGGCGCCTCGAAAACACGGCTGACCACGGCGTCGCTGCCCGGTTGCGGCAGTGCGCGGCGGTCGAGCTTGCCGTTGGCGGTCAAGGGCAGTTCGGCCAGGCACACATAGGCGGCCGGCAGCATGTAGTCCGGTAGCTGGCCTTGCAGGTGCGCATGCAACCCGGCCAGTGCCGGTGCCGCGCCCTGCGCCGTGAAGTACGCCACCAGGCGCTTGTCGCCCGGGGCGTCTTCACGCAGCACAACGGCCGTGTCACGAATGCCGGCACACTGCGCCAGGCGGGTCTCGATCTCGCCAAGTTCGATACGGAAGCCGCGCAGCTTGACCTGCTGGTCGGCGCGGCCCAGGTACAGCAGCGTGCCGTCGGCTTGCCAGCTGGCCAAGTCCCCGCTGCGGTACATGCGTGCCCCTGGCTGGCGGCTGAACGGGTCATCCAGGAAGCGTTGGGCCGTCAGTTCGGGCTGGCCGAGATAGCCCAGGGCCACACCATCACCACTAATGTACAGCTCACCCACGGCGCCTACCGGCAAGGGTTGCTGGCGAGCATCGAGCACGTAGCAACGGCCATTGCCGATTGGCTTGCCGATCGGAATGCTGCCTTTGTCCACGGTGACAATTTCGTGGGTGGTGCTGAACGTGGTGGCCTCGGTCGGGCCGTAGCCATTGAGCAAGTGCGCGGGCGCGCCGTCGCGCAGTACCCGGGCAATGACTACCGGGTCCAGCACGTCGCCCCCTACGATGAGGTAGCGAAGCTTGGCAAAGGCCGGCATCAGGGCTTCGGCAAATTGATGGAACAGCCCAGCAGTCAGCCACAACACGCTTACCCTCTGTGCCAGCAGCTCGTCACGCAGCGACTCGCGTGACAGTACCTGTTGCTGGTCGATGACCACCACGCTGGCACCGTTGAGCAGCGGCGCCCAGACCTCCAGGGTACTGGCGTCGAATGCCGGGTTGGAGGCGAAGGCAACCCGGTCCTGGCAGGTGAACCGGGCAAAGCCGTTGTTGATCACCAGGCGCACGATGGCCCGGTGTGGCACTTGCACGCCTTTCGGGGAGCCGGTGGAGCCTGAGGTGTACATGATGTAGGCCGCGCTTTCGGTGTCTACCACCAGGCCCGGTGAATGGGTCGGGCAATCGCCCAGCTCGCAGCGGTCGAGTTCGACCCGCACTACCTGGCCTACCGGCGCTTCACTGGCGAGCGTCAGGAGTACCCGGGCATCGCTGTCCTCGACCATGAACGCCTGGCGTTCGGCCGGTGCGTTGCTGTCCAGTGGCACGTACACGGCGGCGCATTTGCTGACCGCCAACTGTGCAGCCAGCAGGTCGAAACTGCGCGGCAACAGCAACGCAACACGGTCACCCGGTTTCACGCCCAGGCCCAGCAAGTGGTGCGCCAGGCGGTTGGCATGCTGTTCCAGCTGCTGGTAAGTCCATTGCCGTTCGCCCTGCAGCACTGCCGGTGCATCGGGTGTCAGCGCGGCATGGGCACCGAACAGCGTGTGCAGCGCATGCTCACGGGGGTAGTCGCGTCGGGTGGCATTGAAGCCTTGCAACACCAGCTCGCGCTCGCCATCCGCCAGGTGGCTGACCGTGCGCAGCGGCGTGCCCGGGGCCCGCGCCAGTGCCTCGACGAGTTGTTCCAGGGCATTGGCCAGCAAACGGCCTACCTGGCCACCGTCAACCTGCGGTACAGCCTGCACTGTCAGGACAAAGCCATCGCCCAGATCGTCGACATTGACCACCAGCGGGTAGTTGCTGCGTTCGTGGGCAGCCAGTTGCTCGATACCCTGCCAGGCCTGGCGCAGCTCGGCCTTGCCCCCGGTGCTGTGGCGGAAGTTGAGCAGGCTGGTAAACAGTGGCTGCGAAGCCGGCACACCACTGCAGCGTTGGGCCAGGGCGAGCGAGGCTTGCTCGTGGGCCAGCAGGCGGCCCAAGCGCTGGTGGGTCAGGCGCACGCCATCGGCGGCACCTGCTGCACCCACGCTAACCCGCAGCGGCAGCGTGTTGATGAACATACCCAGCGCCCGCTCGGCCCCCTCGCCGCCTTGCAGTCGACCCAGCAGCACGGTACCAAACACCACTTCTTCACGCCCGGAAAGCTGGGCCAGTACCTGCGCCCAGGCCTGATGCACCAGGCTGGCGACACTGACGCCCAGTCGCCGGGCCTGCTCACGCAGCCGGGCAGACAAGGTGGCATCCAGTGCAAGGCGGTTGTCGAGCACCTGGCTGACGTCGCCTTGAGTATCGCGCAGGCCAAACACGATGGTGGGTTCGTCGATGTCGCCCAGCAGCTCACGGAACAGTGCTTCGTCAGCCTGTGGGTCACCCCCCAGGCGAGCCTGGGCCACGTAGTTGCGGTAAGGCACGCTGGCTTCGGTGAGGGGCCGGCCTTGCAGCACGGCGCTGACCTCGGCCACCAGCTGCTCGACGGCGGCATGGTCGAGGATGATGTGGTGGATCAGCAAGGTGGCTTGCAGGCGCCCGTCCACATCGCACGGTATCAGCCGAATCAGCGGGGCCTGGTTGAGGTCGAGGGTTGCCGGGGCTCGCTTGCAGTACAAGGCTGCAACAGACGGTGTTTTGCGCCACACCACCTGTACGGGCTCATCCAGGGTTTGCCAGTGGACACTGGAGCGCAGGATGTCGTGACGGGCGATGACCTGATCGAGGGCTGCGGCAAATGCGTCCAGTTCTGCCTGCCCCGGGAAGGTGAATCGCGCCTGCAGCACGTAGGGATCGGCGCCCTCGCTGGCCAGGTGGTGGTAGAGAATGCCTTGTTGCAGCGGGGCCAGGCCGTAGATGTCCTGGATGTTGGCAGTGCCGCCCGGCACATGCGCTACCAGTGTGTCGATGGCTGCTTGCGAAAGGTCGGCCAGTGGCAGCATGGCCGGCGTAATGCGCGTACAGCCTGAGGCAATGCGGTTCGCCGGCACGGCGACCTGGGTTTCACCGCCCACCGCAGCGGCCAGCGCAGCCAGGGTTGGCTGGCCGAACAGCACGCGAATGTCGGCCTGCAGGCCTTGTTCACGCAGGCGCGAAGTCAGGGTCACTGCCAGCAGCGAGTGGCCGCCCAGTTCGAAGAAGTTGTCGTGCCGCCCTACCCGTTCGACACCCAGCAACTCGCGCCACAGGGCCGCCAGCAGGGTTTCAGTTTCGCCTTCGGGGGCCTCGAAGGGGCGGTCCTCGATGGCCTCAGGCGCGGGCAGTGCCTTGCGGTCGAGCTTGCCGTTGGGGCTTAGCGGCAGGGCTTCGAGGTGCATGAACAGCGCCGGCACCATGAACTCCGGCAGGTGGACCAGCAAGGCCGTGCGCAGGGTGTCTGCTGGTTGCTGCTCGCCGGTGTAATAGGCCACCAGGCGCTGGTCCTTGGCGACGACCACGGCTTCCTTGACACCAGCAAGGGCCGTCAGGCCGGCCTGGATCTCGCCCAGCTCGATACGCAGGCCGCGCAGCTTGACCTGGTCGTCGTTGCGGCCCAGGTACTCGATGTTGCCGTCCGCCAGGTGCCGCGCCAGATCGCCGGTGCGGTACAACCGGGCGCCCGGGCGGGTGCTGAACGGGTCGTCGATAAAGCGTTCGGCGGTGAGCTCCGCACGGTTGAGGTAACCGCGCGCTACCTGCACGCCGCCGATGTACAGCTCGCCGGCCACGCCCTGCGGCACCGGTTGGCGCTGCTCGTCGAGCACATACAGCGTGGTGTTGGCGATGGGCTTGCCGATGGGGGTGTTGTCCGGGGCGGTCACGCAGTGCCAGGCGCTGACGTCCACGGCGGCTTCAGTCGGGCCGTACAGGTTGTGCAGCGCCACCGCTGGCAGCTGAGCGTGGAAACGCCGCACCAGGCTGCCCGGCAGTGCCTCGCCGGAGCACAGCACACGGGCGACCTGCGCCAGGCCTGTGCCAGCGCTGGCAGACAGGAATACATCCAGCATCGAGGGCACGAAATGCAGGGTGGTGACGCCTTCGCGGGCAATCACCTCGCGCAGGTACTCGGGGTCGCGGTGCCCGCCCGGCCGCGCCATGACCAGCCGTGCGCCGGTCTGCAAGGGCCAGAGGAACTCCCACACCGAAACGTCGAAGCTGAACGGCGTCTTCTGCAAGACCACGTCGTCAGCATGCAGGCCATAGGCGTCCTGCATCCACAGTAGGCGGTTGACCACCCCGGCGTGCTCGTTCATCACCCCTTTGGGCAACCCGGTCGAGCCCGAGGTGTAGATCACGTAGGCCAAGTGATGCGGGGTCAGCCCTGCAACAACCGGGTTGTGCGCTGGCAAGTCGCTCCAGGCCGGCGCATCCAGGTCGATCAACAGGCCGCTGTCCGGCACATGCCGCGTGGCCGCATGCACCAGCACCGCCACCGGCGCGCTGTCGCTGAGCATGTGGCGAACCCGCTCGGCCGGGTAGTCCGGGTCGACCGGCACATAGGCACCACCGGCCTTGAGGATGGCCAGCAGCCCTACCACCATCGACAGCCCACGTTCGACGCAGATCGCCACGCGATCATCGGGTTTAACCCCCAGACCAATCAAGTGATGCGCCAGGCGGTTGGCCTGTTCGTTGAGCTGTCGGTAGGTCAGCTCGCCCTCGTCGGCCCGCACCGCCAGGGCGTCCGGCGTGCGCGCGACCTGCGCCTCGATCATGCCGTGCAGCGTCTGCGCCAGGTCGTAATCCACTGCTGTGTCATTGAAGCCCTCCAGCACCTGCTGACGCTCCGCGGGCTCCAGCACCGGCAGGCGCTGCACCGCCAGGGCGGGCGTTTGCTCCAGCGCCTCGACCATGGCCTGCAGCACTTGGTGCATCTGCCCGCAGATGCGCGCTGCACCGATCTCGGCAGGTGTCATGGCCACCAGGCGGAAGCCTTCACCCAGGTCATCCACGTTGAGGCTTAACGGATAGTTGGTGCGTTCCTGCCCTTGCAGCACCTCAATGCCTTCCCAGCCTTGGCGCTGAGAGGCATCGCGCTCGGCGCCATGGCGGTAGTTGAGCATGGCGCTGAACAGCGGCAACGGTGCGGCCACCCCACTGCAACGTTGCGCCAGGGCCAGCGAGGCGTGCTCGTGGGCCAGCAGTGCACTCAAACGCTGATGCACCGCCTGGGCAGCGCTACGCAGGTCGATGGCGGCGAGGTCGACACGCAGCGGCAAGGTATTGATGAACATCCCCAAGGCCCGCTCTGCGCCGTCGCCGCCCTGCAGGCGTCCCAGCAGCACGGTGCCGAATACCACCTTGTCCTTGCCACTGGCGGCCGCAAGCAGGCGGGCCCAGCCCAGGTGGAACAGGCTGGCGACACTGATGCCCAACTGCCGGGCCTGCTGGCGCAGGCGCGTTGCAAGTGCGGCCGTAAGCGGCAGGCTGGCTTCTTCCATGCCGCGGCCGTCGCCTTGGACGTCACTGAGGCCGAACGGCAAGGTTGGCTCGTCGATATCGGCCAGTTGCTCACGGAAGAACGCCTCGTGCTCGGCCTGGCTGATGCCCAGGCGGGCCTGGGCCACGTAGTTGCGATATGGCACCGGCATGTGAGCCGGTGCGGGGGCGCCTCGCAGGTGAGCGGTCAGCTCTTCGCCGATCACTTCCAGGGCGGTATGGTCGAGGACGATATGGTGGAATTGCAGGGTGGCTTCGAGGGTGCCATCCGACTCGGTGTAGAGCAGGCGCATCAGCGGGGCCTGGCTCAGGTCGAGGGCCGGGGTGGCTTCTGCGCAGCCCAAGGTTGCGCCTACAGCGGTCAGCGACAGGCTGGCGTTGCGCAGCACAACCTGCACCGGCTGGGGCAGGCCTTCCCAGAGCACGGCGGTGCGCAGCACGTCATGGCGGGCGATGACCTGATCCAGCGCGGCGGCAAAGGCCTGCAAGCGTTCGAGGCTTGAGAAGCGCAGCCGGGAGTAGAGCACGTAGGGGTCGTGTTCGGCGCTCAGGTGATGATACAGAATGCCTTCCTGCAGGGGTGCAAGTGGGTAGATGTCCTGCACGTTGGCAGCGCCGCCAGGTACCTGGGCGACAATGCGCTCGATGGCGACCTGGTCGAGGTCGATCAGGCTGAGCATGTCCGCAGTGATGCGCGCGCAGCCTGCGGGGATACGGTTCTCGGGCACGCTCACCTGCTGGCTGGCGCCCAGGGTCGTGGCAAGCGCGGCAATGGTCGGTTGGCCGAACAGGGTGCGAACATCCACCTGCAGGCCCTCCAGGCGCAGGCGTGCGGTCAGGCTGACGGCCAGCAGTGAATGGCCGCCAAGTTCGAAGAAGTTATCATGGCGGCCCACCTGCTCGACACCCAGCAGCTCTGCCCACAGCCGCGCAAGCAGCATTTCGGTGGGCCCCGACGGTGCCTCGTAAGGCCGCGCCAGCAGCGCCGCATCTGCCGCTGGCAGCGCTTTGCGGTCAAGCTTGCCGTTGGGCGTCAGTGGCAGCGCTTCGAGGTGGAGGTACAGCGCTGGCACCATGTACTCGGGCAGGTGTGCCAGCAATGCCTGGCGCAGGCTGTCCGAAGGCTGCGAAGCCCCGGTGTACCACGCAACCAGGCGTGCATCGTCGACTGCCAGCACGACCGCTTCGCGCACACCCGGCACACGGGTCAGGCAGGCCTCGATTTCGCCAGGTTCGATACGCAGGCCGCGAAGCTTGATCTGCTGGTCGACGCGGCCGAGAAACGCCAGGTTGCCGTCCTGGCCAAGGCACACCAGGTCGCCGCTGCGGTACAGGCGTTCGCCTTCGACAAACGGGCTGGCGATGAATCGCTCGACCTGTTGCTCAGGCAGGCCCAGATAGCCACGTGTCACCCCGGCGCCGCCGATGTGCAGCTGGCCGGCTACCCCCCACGGCACCGGCTGATCGTACGCGTCCAGCACGTAGAGCCGGGTGTTGTCGATGGGCTGGCCGATAGGCAACGCCCTTTGCGGCAGCGCGGCATCAGGCTCCAGCGTCCACACGCTGCAATCCACCGTGGTTTCGGTAGGGCCATAGACGTTGTGCAGGCGTACCTGCGGCAAGCGCTGGCGCACCAGCGCCGCCAGGGCAGCGGTCAGCTCGCCCCCGCCGCAGGCGATGTCGGTCAGGGTGGTGCAGTTGCTGCTGCCTGGCTGTTCGAGGAACTGCTGGAGCAAGGCGGGTACGAATTGCACCACAGCGACCTGTTGCGCCTGAATCAACTGCACCAGACCGGCGGGATCACGCTCGCCGTCCGGGCGTGCCAGCACCAGGCGCAAGCCGCTGCACAGCGGCCAGAACAGCTCCCAGACCGAGGCGTCGAAGCTGACCGGGGTCTTGTGCAATACACCACCCTCGCCCGCTAGCGGGATCAGGCGCTGGCTCCATTGCACCAGGTTGACGACGTTACGGTGCTCGACCATCACGCCCTTGGGCAGGCCGGTGGAGCCCGAGGTGTAGATCACATAGGCCAGATGCCCTGCGCCAAGGCCAGGTACGCGAGGGTTGCTTATCGGTTGCCCGGCCCAGCACGGCTGGTCAAGGTCGATCAGCGGTGCCTGCGCAGCAGGTGGAACGTGACGGGTTGCGCCGTGCACCAGCACTGCCTGCGGCGAACTGTCCGCCAGCATGTGGCGTACACGCTCGGCCGGGTAACCTGGGTCGACCGGCACGTAGGCAGCGCCCGCCTTGAGAATCGCCAGCAGGCCGACCACCATGTTCAACCCGCGTTCGACGCAGATCGCCACGCGATCATCAGGTTTTATCCCCAGCGCGATCAGGTGATGGGCCAGGCGGTTTGCCTGCTCGTCAAGCTGACGATAGCTCAGCTCACCCTCCTCGGCCTGCACTGCAATGGCGTCGGGAGAACGACGTACCTGCGCCTCGAACAGGCTGTGCAGCGGCTGCTCAAGGTCGTGCACCCGGGGGGCCTGGCTGGCCAGCAACTGCTGGCGCTCGGCCGGTGCCAGCACCGCAAGCCGCTGCACTGGCAGGCCGGGTTGGTGCTCGAGCGCATCCAGCAGGCCGCCAAGTGCCTGCTGCAGCTGGTCGCATATGCGCTGGGCGCCCACCTGCGGGGTCACCTGCGCGGTGATGCGCAGCCCGTCGCCAAGGTCATCGACGTTGACGCTGAGCGGGTAGTTGCCATGCCCGCCTGCGGGCAGTACTTCGATGCCTTCCAGTGCCTGGTTACGCGCCTGCTGCTCACTGGCCGTGGCACCGTGGCGGTAGTTGATCATCGCGCTGAACAGCGGCGTCGGCGCCTTCACGCCACTGCAACGCTGGGCCAGCGCCAGCGAAGCGTGTTCATGCACCAGCAGCGCAGCCAGCCGCTGATGGGCCTGGCGCACCCCTTCACGCACACTCACCCCTTGCAGGTCCAGGCGCAGCGGCAAAGTATTGATGAACATGCCCAGGCCACGGTCGGCACCGGCGCCACCTTGCAGGCGGCCGAGCAACACCGTGCCGAACACCACGCTGTCCTTGCCACTGGTGGCGGCTACCAACCGCGCCCACGCCAGGTGCAGCAGGCTTGCAGCACTCACGCCCAGTTGCCGGGCCTGGTCACGCAGGCGCTGGTACTGGGCAGGCAGCAGCGCCACGCTGGCCAACTCGAAGTGCTCGGCGCGGCCCTGCATGTCGGCCAGGCCATAGGGCAAGGTCGGCTCGTCGATATCGGCGAGCTCGGCACGGAAGAAGGCTTCGTGTTCGGCTTCGCTGATGGCCAGGCGCGCCTGGGCAACATAGTTGCGGTACGGTACTGGCGGTTGCGCGGGTTGCAGGCCGTGCAAATGATCACGGATTTCTGCCAGTACCACTTTCATTGCGGTGTGGTCGAGAACGATGTGGTGGAACTGCAGGGTGGCTTCGATGGGGCCACCCGAATCGCGGTAGCGCAGGCGAATCAGGGGCGCCTGGGCCAAATCGAGACCTTTGCCGGGCTCTTCGCGAGCAAGCTCGCCACCACGGGGTGCCTGCGCAACCGGTGGGACCGCACGCAGCACCACTTGCACGGGCTGGGCCAGGCCATCCCACAGCACCGCAGTGCGCAGGACATCGTGGCGGGCAATGACCTTGTCCAGCGCGCCAGCAAAGGCCAGCAGGCGCTTGTGGCTGTCGAAAACGATGGGCCACTGCAGCAGGTACGGGTCTTCGCCGGCTGCGCGCAAGTGGTGGTAGAGGATACCTTCCTGCAGCGGTGCCAGCGGGTAGATGTCCTGCACATTGGCAGCACCGCCCGGCACCGTGGCGACGATGCGCTCGATGGCCGCCTGGTCCAGCGTCACCAATGGCAGCATCTGCGGGGTGACTTGCGCGCAGCCGGCCGGAATCCGGTTTTCGGGCACAGCGGCTTGCCGGCCTTGGCCCAGGGCAGCCGCGAGTGCCTCCACCGTCGGCTGGCCGAACAGCACACGCACATCGGTTGGCAGGCCCTGTTGGCGCAAGCGCTCGATCAGGGTAACCGCCAGCAACGAGTGGCCACCCAGCTCGAAGAAGTTGTCGTGCCGCCCTACCCGGTCCACGCCCAGTACTTCGGCCCATACCTCTGCCACGGCTGCTTCGGTTTCGCCCAGGGGTGCCTCGTAGCCATGCCCGACCAGGTCAGCCGTGTCCGGCTCCGGCAGCGCCCGGCGGTCAAGCTTGCCATGGCTGGTCAACGGCAGTTCGTCAAGGCGAATAAAGGCCTGCGGCAGCATGTGCGCGGGCAGACAGGCCTGCAGCGCCTGGCGCAGCCCGGCCACTGATACCCCTGCGGTTTCGGTGAACCAGGCTAGCAGGCGTTCATCGCGAACCAGCACCACCGCATCGCGGATGCCCTGCTGAGCAGCCAGGGCGGCTTCGATTTCGCCCAGCTCTACGCGCACTCCCCGCACTTTCACTTGGTCGTCGTTGCGGCCCAGGTAATCTAGCGTACCGTCGGTGTTCCAGCGCACAAGGTCGCCACTGCGGTACATGCGTGCGCCCGGCAGGCGGCTGAATGGGTCGGGCAAAAAGCGCTGTTCGGTCAGTTCCGGGCGATTGAAGTAGCCGCGTGCCACCTGGGCACCGCCGATGTAAAGCTCGCCGGTAACCCCGGCCGGCACCGGCTGGCGGCGCTCGTCCAGCACGTAGACCCGGGTGTTGGCGACGGGCTTGCCAATATGCAGCGCTGCCCCCGGCAGCAACACACCCGAGGTAGCCACCACCGTGGTTTCGGTTGGACCGTAGTTGTTGACCAAGGCAAACCCAGGGTCGTGGTCGAAATGCCGCAGGCGGTCGCCACCGACCAGCAAGGTGCGCAAGGTCGGATGCTGTCGAGTACGGCGCAAGGCTTGCTCGGCGACCGGGGTGGGCAGGAAGCTGACCATCAAAGGCTGCTCCAGCCACCAGTCCAGCAGCTCTTCGACGTGTTCATTGCCGATGTGCGCTGGCGGCAGGTGCAGCGTGGCACCGACACACAGGGCCGGCCAGACCTCCCAGGCCAGGGCGTCGAAACCGAAGCCCGCCACGCTTGAGGTGCGCGCGCCGGCCTCCAGGGCAAAGGCCTGGCAGTGCCAGTGCACCAGGTTGACCAGGGTGTGGTGCTCGACCATTACCCCTTTGGGCTGGCCGGTGGAGCCAGAGGTATACACCAGGTAGGCCAGTTGGTGTGCGTCAAGCCCCTGTACCTGTGGGTTGTCGGCCTTGTGGTGGTATGCACCTGGCTGGTCAAGGTCCAGCCGGGGGATATCGCCGGGCAGCCCGACACTGTGCGAGTCCGCCAGGACCAGCACCGGGGCACTGTCGGCCAGCAGGTAGGCAATACGCTCGGCCGGATACGCCGGGTCTACCGGCACATAGGCCGCGCCAGTCTTCAGCACTGCAAGCAAGCCGATGAGCCGTTCAAAGTGGCGGCCCACGCAGAGGGCAACCCGGTCACCACACCGCACGCCGTCAGCGATCAGGCGGTGCGCCAGCTGGTTTGCGCGCACATTCAACTCGCCGTAACTAAGCGTCTGGTCACCCTGGCTCACCGCACTGGTATCGGGGGTGCGGGCAGCCTGGGCCTCGATCAGGGCGTGCACGGTGTGACCCTGGGGGTAGGCTAGAGCGGTTGCGTTGAAACTGCCCAGTAGCTGCTGGCGGTCCGCAGCACCGAGGATGGAAAGGCTGTCCAGCGGGGTACCTGGCTCTTGTTCCAGCGCCTGGACCAACTGCGTGACGGCATTGGCCATCCACTGCGCCACCCGCGCTGCGCCAATGACCGGCACGGCCAGCACGCTGAAGGTGAAGCCGCGGCCCAGGTCATTCACGCTGAGGGTCAAGGGGTAGTTGCTGCGCTCTTCGCCGCCCAGCAGGCGCACACCCTCCCAGATACCCTCGCCTTCGCGCGGTGCATCGTCGGCAGTGTGCCGGTAGTTGAGCAACGCACTGAACAACGGCGCCGAAGCTGCCACGCCGCTGCAGCGCTGGGCCAGGGCCAGGGGCGCGTGTTCATGGGCCAGCAGTGCCGACAGGTTGCGGTGCGTGGTCCGCACGCCAGCCTGTATCGATGCAGTGGTGTCAACGCGCAGCGGCAAGGTGTTGATGAACATGCCCAAGGCCCGGTCTGCGCCCTCGCCGCCTTGCAGGCGACCCATCAGTACGGTGCCGAACACCACATCACTGCGGCTGGCCAGCACGCCAACCACACGGGCCCAGGCCAGGTGCATCAGGCTGGCGGCGCTGACACCCAGTTGCCGGGCCTGGCTACGCAAGCGCTGCGCCACCTGGTTGTCCAGCGCATGTGCTGCGCTTTCGATTGCACGGCCATCGCCTTGCACATCGGCAAGGCCCAGCGGCAAGGTCGGCTCATCGACAGCCGCGAGCATCTCGCTGAAGAACGCTTCATGGCCGCGCTGGTCACCCAGGCAGGCCTGGGCCACATAGTTGCGATACGGCACGGCGGGCGGCAGGGTATGCCCCTGGCCGAACAGCAGGGCGCGCATTTCCCGGGCAACCACATCCATGGCGGTGTGGTCGAGTGTGAGGTGGTGGAACAGCAGAATCGCCACTACCTGGTGGTTGGCAGGGTCCAGGCTGTAGTAAAGCCGGGTCAGCGGCGCCTGGTGCAGGTCCATGCGGTGCTGACGGGCGTCGAAGCGGGCGTGCAGCAGGTCGATGCGTTCGGCCCCTGCTTGCTCGGGCAGGTCATCGATTTCACTGACGCGCAACTGCGCCTTGCGCCACACCACCTGTACCGGCTGAGGCAGGCCCTGCCAGTGCACGGCAGTACGCAGGATGTCGTGGCGGTCGATCACTTGTTGCAAGGCGCCAGCCCAGGCCAGCAGGCGCTCGACGCTGTCGAAGGCCAGGCGGGTCTGCAGCAGGTAGGGGTCGCCTTCTTCGGCGCTCAGGTGGTGGTAGAGCACCCCCTGTTGCAGCGGTGCCAACGGGTAGATTTCCTGCACGTTGCAGGCGCCGCCGGGCACGCTCGCAACGATCTGGTCGATCGCGCCCTGGTCCAGCGTCACAAGGCTGAGCATACCCGGGGTAATGTGTTCTGCGCCCAGCGGCAGGCGATTGGCCGGCACTTCGACTTCCTGGCCAGCTCCCACCACGGCGGCCAGTGCCGCCAGGGTCGGCTGGGCGAACAGTACCCGCACATCGATGGGCAGCCCCGCCTTGCGCAGGCGCTCGACCAAGGTCACAGCCAGCAGCGAGTGGCCGCCCAGTTCAAAGAAGTTGTCATGCCGCCCTACCCGCTCCACGCCCAGCACCTCGGCCCAGACGCTTGCCATGGCAGCTTCGGTCTCCCCCTGCGGTGCTTCGTATTGCTGGCCGAACAGGTCCGACGCATCCGGGTCGGGCAGCGCCCGTCGGTCCAGTTTGCCGTGGCTGGTCAGCGGCAGTTCGTCCAGGCGGACGAATGCCACCGGCAGCATGTGTGCAGGCAGGCTGCCCTGCAGGGCCTCGCGCAGGGTATGCGGGTCGATCGGGCTGGTCTCGGTGTACCAGGCCAGCAGGCGCTCGCCGCGCACCAGCACCACGGCATCGCCGATACCCGGTCGCGCGCTGATTGCCGCCTCGATTTCGCCAAGCTCTACCCGCACACCGCGGATTTTTACCTGGTCATCGTTGCGCCCAAGGTAGTCGAGGGTGCCATCGGCGTTCCAGCGCACCAGGTCACCGCTGCGGTACATGCGCGCGTCGGCGAGTGTGCTGAACGGGTCGAGAAGGAAGCGTTGGTCGGTCAGCTCCGGGCGATTGAAGTAGCCACGCGCCACCTGCGCACCGCCAATGTAAAGCTCGCCGGGAACGCCGACGGGGACTGGCTGCAGGCCTTCATCCAGTACATAGACCCGGGTATTGGCCACCGGTTGCCCGATATGCAACGCGCCACCCGGCAGCATGCGCCCCGAGGTTGCCACCACTGCGGTCTCGGTCGGGCCATAGTTGTTGACCAGGGCAAAGCCCGGGTCGCGGTCGAACTGCCGCAGGCGGTCGCCCCCCACCAGCAAGGTGCGCAAGGTCGGGTGCTGCTGCTCGCGGCGCAAGGCCTGCTCGGCGACCGGCGTGGGCAGGAAGCTTACCGTTAGCGGCTGTTCCAGCCACCAGTCCAGCAGCTCGTCGACGTGTTCGTTCCCGACATGGGCCGGCGGCAGGTGCAATGTCGCACCGGCGCACAAGGTTGGCCACACTTCCCAGGCCATGGCGTCAAAGCCAAAGCCGGCGACACTGGAGGTATGCGCATGCGCATCCATGGCAAAGGCCTCGCAGTGCCAGTGCACCAGGTTGGCCAAGGCGTGGTGTTCGATCATCACGCCCTTGGGTTGGCCGGTAGAACCCGAGGTGTAGACCAGATAGGCCAATTGCCGTGCATCCAGTGCGGGCAGCTGCGGGTTGCTGTCATTGCTGCCATAGGCATTGTCCTGGTCCAGGTTCAGGCGTGGGACCTCTGGCGGCAGGCCTTCGATAGCCGTTTCCGCCAGGACCAGTGCCGGGGCACTGTCGGTTAGCAGGTAGGCAATGCGCTCAGCCGGGTACGCGGGGTCAACCGGCACGTAAGCAGCGCCGGCCTTGAGCACTGCCAGCAGCCCAACCAGCCGCCTGCCATTGCGCGGCAGGCACAAGGCGACCCGGTCGCCCACTTGCACGCCTTGGGCAAGCAACTGATGGCTCAGCCGGTTGGCTTGCCGGTTCAGTTCACCGTAGCTCAGCGCCTGCCCGTCCTGCAGCAATGCCTGTGCTTCGGGGGCACGGGCCGCCTGGGCCTCGACCAGGGCATGCACCGTGTGGCCCTGCGGGTAGTGCCGGGCAGTGTCGTTGAACTGCTGCACGACCTGCTCACGCTCGACCGGCGGCAGCACCGCCAAGGCTTGCAATGGTGTGGCAGGTGCGTGTTCCAGGGCATCGACCAGGCTGGCCAGAACCTGTTCGAACTGCCGGCACAAGCGTTCGGCATCCCATTCGGGCAGGCTCTGCACGGTCAGGCGCAGGTCGTCCCCCAGGTCATCGACGCTGACGGTCAGCGGGTAATCGGTGCGTTCCTCGGCCCCGACGATGTCGATGCCAGGTGCCACAGCAATGACCTCGGCGGCATCCCCAGCGTCGCTGTGGCGGTAGTTGAGCATGCTGTTGAACAGCGGCGCCGGTGCTGCCACGCCGCTGCAGCGCTGGGCAAGGGCCAGCGATGCCTGCTCGTGGCCAAGCAATGCACTGAGCCGCCGGTGGGTCGCCTGCAGGCCTTCACGCACTGCTTGCTGACCCAGGTCGATGCGCAGTGGCAAGGTATTGATGAACATGCCCAGCGCCTGCTCGCCACCTTCACTGGCGGTCATGCGCCCCAGCAGCACGCTGCCGAACACCACGGCCTGGCGTGCGCTGAGCTGCCCGATCAGCCGGGCAAAGCCCAGGTGCAGCACACTGGCCGGGCTGACGCCTTGTTGCCGGGCCTGGTTGCGCAGGCGCTGGCTGAGCGCTGGCGCCAGGGTCAGGCGAGCCTGCTGCAGGGGCTGGTCTGCCTTGCCCTGCAGGCCAAAGGCAAGCGTTGGCTCGTCGATGTCGGCCAGCATCTCTTCGAAGAAGCGCTCGTGGGCCTGTTCGTCCAGGGCCTGGCGGGCTGCCGCCAGCACATTGCGAAACGGCGTGGGCGCTGGCAGTTGCGCGCAGGTACCGGCAAGGTGTGCCTGAATTTCGCGGCGCACGATGTCCAGCGCGGTGTGGTCCATGATCACGTGGTGGAACATCAACAGGGCTACCCACTCATCACCCTCGCCCTGCGCATGCATCAGTTGCATCAGCGGCGCCTGGCGCAGGTCGAGGCGGAAATGGCGGGGGTCGAAGCGTGCGCACAGGCCGGCCAGGGCGCGGCTGCCTGCCAGCGGCATGGCCTCGCGCACCAGTGCCGCCTCGCGCCACACCACTTGCACGGGCGCATCAAGGTATTCCCAGTGCAAGGCGGTGCGCAGGATATCGTGACGCTGGATGACCCATTGCAATGCCTGGGCAAAGGCGTCCAGCCGAGCCTTGCTGGCAAAGCGCAACTGCACCTGCGACAGGTAGGGGTCGCCGTCGCTGGCAGACAGGTGGTGGTACAGCATGCCTTGCTGCAGCGGCGCCAGCGGGTAGATGTCCTGCACATTGGCCGCGCCGCCCGGCACGCTGTCGACAATGCGGTCGATGGCTGCCTGGTCCAGTGTGACCAAGGGCAGCATGTCGGGGGTGATACGAAATGCCGGGCTCAGCCAGTCATCATCCTGTTCGGCAAGCATCTCCAGCAAGGCCGGTTTGTGCTGTGACAACGCCTCCCACAAATGGTCGTCCAGGGTGTCGTCGTCGCCGAGGACGACCAGGTCCTGGTCTTCACGCTGGAGTCGGATCGCACGGGTGGAAAGAGCAGCCATCAGTTCGCTGAAGTGCATCGGTAAGCATCCTGCTTTGCCTGGAAATAGGAATGGTGGAAACGCTAAAGGATCGTGACCGACCGGTCTGACATGGGAAGTGGGGACAGGGCCGGATTCAACGGGCCGGTCTGCAGATAACGGGGTGGCGCAAATCGGGCGCCGCGCGGGCGGCGCTCGATCTCAAAGCCCACTAAAGCCTGGGCAAACCCGTCAGATACGCCTGCGCTTGCCCAGACTGGGGATGGTTGTTTGCGGTATCACCGCTTCAACCTGCTCGCGGCTGGTGCTGGCCGCCAGGCCCGCCAGGGTCGGCTGGCTGAACAGTGTCCGGGCATCCACGTGCATGCCGGCTTGGCGCATGCGTGCTACCAGGCTCACTGCGAGCAAAGAGTGCCCGCCCAGCTCGAAGAAATTGTCGTCACGGCCCACCTGCTCGATCTTCAGCACCTCGGTCCAGATCCCCGCAAGCGCTGTTTCCAGCTCGCCCAGCGGTGCCTGGTAGGCTCGGCTGATCACTGCGTCCGCGCCCGGTGCCGGCAGCGCCTTGCGGTCAACCTTGCCGTTCCGGCTCAACGGCAACTCGGGCAAGCCCACGAACGCCTGCGGCACCATGTATTCAGGCATGCGCGCCAGCAGGTGGCTGCGCAGCGCTTCGAGTGCCGGTGCCTGCTGGCCATCGCGACAGGTGAAATAAGCCACCAGGCGTTCTTCGCGCATCAGCACCACCGCCTGCCCGACCACAGGGTGGGCGGCCAATAAGGCTTCGATCTCGCCCAGTTCGACCCGCAAACCGCGCAGCTTGACCTGGAAGTCGTCACGGCCGATGAAGTCGAGTTCGCCATCTGCGCGGTAGCGCACCAGGTCACCGGTGCGATACAGGCGGTCGCCCTCGACAAACGGGCTGGCGATGAACCGCTCGGCCTGCAGTTGCGGCAACCCCAGGTAGCCGCGCGCCACACCGACACCGCCAATGTGCAACTGCCCGACCGCGCCCGCCGGTACCGGCCGGTCATGGGCGTCGAGCACATACACGCGGGTGTTGACGATGGGGCGCCCGATTGGCGGTGCTTGCGCGGGCAACGGCTGATGCGCATGCAGGGTCCAGGCAGTGCTGTCCACCGTGGCTTCGGTGGGGCCGTAGACATTGTGCAGGCGCACCTTGGGCAAGCGCTGGCGCACGCTTTGCACCAGCGCCAGGGTCAGCTCGCCACCGCCGCAGAAAATGTCGGTCAGGCTGGAGCAATGCCCGGCCTGCGGCTGCTCCAGAAACTGGTGCAGCAGCGCCGGTACGAATTTGACGATATTCACCTGATGCTCGCGGATCAGCTGCACCATGTACGCCGGATCGCGGTGGCCATCGGGCCGGGCCAGGACCAGGCGCAAGCCGGCGGTCAATGGCCAGAACAACTCCCATACCGAACCGTCGAAGGTGAACGGTGCCCGCTGCAGCAAGGCATCGCCCGGGCGCGGTGGGCAGATACGCGAGCCCCAGTGCATCAGGTTGCACAGCCCGCGGTGCTCGATCATCACCCCTTTTGGCGTACCGGTGGAGCCTGAGGTGTACATCACGTATGCCAGCTGCGCTGGCCCAAGCCCTTGCACCGCAGGGTCGTCGGCCGGCCCGGTCTGCCAGGCACTGCTGTCAAGGTCCAGCACCCGGCACGGCAAGGAGGCGAACAGGCCCTGGGTGGCGCCATGTACCAGCACCATGGCCGGCGTGCAGTCCTGCAGCATGAAGCGCAGGCGTTCTTCCGGGTAGCCAGGGTCCAGCGGCACATAGGCGCCACCGGCCTTGAGCACGCCGAGCAAGGCGACCATCAGCGAGATACCACGCTCTATACACACCGCCACCCGGCTATCGGGACCAACGCCTTGGCGGATCAGGTGATGAGCCAGGCGATTGGCCTGGGCGTTCAGCGTCGCATAGTCAAGGCTGACATCGTCCGCCTGCAGCGCGATGGCCCTGGGCGTGCGCCGTACCTGGGCCTCGAACAACGCAGGCAGGGTCTGCCCGGTGGGGCTGCTGGGGTCTTCGGTGCTGTTGAAGCCCGACAGCAAGCGTTGCAATTCCGCCTCAGGCACCACGCACAGCGCCTGCAACCCTGCGTTGCTGTGGCTGGCCAGTGCGTCATGCAGCTGCTGCAAGGCGGTCGACAGGAACATCAGTACACGCTGCGCGCCTATCGCGCGCGGGGCCCGCACAGCCAGCTGCAGCGCATCAGCCTGTTCATCCACGGTCAGCACCAGGCTGTGGCTCTGTACCTCGCTGGCCTCGGCAAGTTCCACCCCTGGCAGCACCTGCCCGAACGGCACTGCGCCCTGGCGGTAGTTGATCAAGCTGTCGAACAACCCTGTGCCTGCTGGCAAACCGCTGCAGCGCTGGGCCAAGGTCAGCGGTGCGTCTTCATGGGCGAGCAAGGCTGCCAGGCTGGCGTGGGTGTCACCCAGGGCCTGTGCCGGCGTGCGCTGGGCAAGCGTGACGCGCAGCGGCAAGCTGTTGATGAACATGCCCATGGCCCGGCCGGCGCCAGGGCCCGCCACGCTGCGCCCCAGCAACACGCTGCCGAGCACCACCTCGTCACGCCCACCCAAGGCGCCGAGTACCTGCGCCCAGGCCAAGTGCAGCAGGCTGGCCAGGCTGGCACCCTGTTGCCGCGCCTGCTGGCGCAACCCAAGAACAATCGCGCACTCCAGGTTCAGTTCGCGGGTTTCAAGGTCTTGCTCGTCAACCGTAGCGCCCCCCAGCCCTGGAATCGGCGCCTGAGGTTCAATACCGGCAAGCTGGGCCCGGAAGAACACCTCATGCCCAGCCTGGCGCTCGGCATTGGCGCTGACGGCGACATAGTCCCGGTAGGCCACCGGCGTCGGCAGGCTTTCACCGCGCCCGGCCATGAATGCTGCAAGCTCGCCCAGCAGCAACTGCAAGGAAACAGCATCGTTGACCAGGTGGTGAAAGCGCAACAACCCCAACCAGCGGGCCTGACTGGGGTCTTCACACTGCACCAGCGCCATCATCGGTGCCTGACGCAAGTCCAGTGGCCTGTCCTGCGGGTTGAAATGGCTGCGCATTTGCCCAGCGGGGCCGTGCCAGTGTTCGACCGGCAGGCGTGCGTGACGCCATACCACCTGTTGTGGGTGCTCCAGCCCCTCCCAGGCCAGGCTGGTGCGCAGGATGTCATGGCGGTCGATCACCTGCTGCAAGGCATCGGTAAAGGCCTGCAATTGCCCGCGGCTGGCGAAGGTGAACAAGGCGTGCTGCTGGTACGGGTCTCGCGCGTCGGCGACATGGTGATACAGCAAACCCTGCTGCAAGGGGGCCAGGGGGTAGATCTCCTGCACGTTACCAGCACCGCCCGGCACTGCGGCAACAATGCGGTCAATGGCGGCCTGGTCCAGATCGGCCAATGCCAGCATGGCCGGAGTGACGTGCGTGCAATCCGGCGCCACGCGGTTGTGCGGTACCGTCACAGCGTCTGCCAGTTGCACACTGGCCGCCAGCGCGGCCAGGGTGGACTGGCCGAACAGCACCTGTACATCAGCCTGCATGCCTTGCTGGCGCATGTTTTCGATCAATTGCACCGCCAGCAACGAATGGCCACCGAGTTCGAAGAAATGATCTTGCCGCCCTACCCGCTCCACGTGCAGCAACTCGGCCCAGAGCCGGGCCAGGCGTTGCTCGATGTCGCTTGTCGGCGCTTCATGCTCATGGCGAACCTTGGCGTCTTCTTCGGCGGGCGGCAAGGCACGGCGGTCAAGCTTGCCGTTGGCGGTCAATGGCCAGGCGGCAAGACGCACATAGGCCGCCGGTAGCAAGGCAACGGGCAGGCGCTCGCGCAGGTGCTCATGCAGTGTACGCGGGGTCACGGCCTGATCGCCGATGAACCAGGCCTGCAACTGGCCGTCGCACAGCATCACCACACTCTCGCGCACAGACACATGGCTGGCCAGGGCCGACTCGATCTCGGCCAGCTCAACCCGCACGCCACGGATCTTCACCTGGTCGTCGTTGCGCCCGAGGTACTCCAGCGTGCCGTCTGGCAACCAGCGCACCAGGTCCCCGGTGCGATACATGCGTGCACCCGGCGCGCGGCTGAACGGGTCCCGGACAAAACGCTCGGCAGTCATCTGCGGCCGGTTCAGGTAGCCCCGGGCAACGCCCTTGCCTGCGACATAGAGTTCGCCCGCCGCGCCAATCGGCAGCAGGTTGCGCTGCTCGTCAAGCACGTACAGCTGGGTGTTGGCCACCGGCCCCCCGATGTGCAGCGGCCCGCCGGCCTGTACCACACCGGAAGTGGCCACCACCGTCGTTTCGGTGGGGCCATAGTTGTTGACTACCCGGTAGCGGCGCTCGCGCGCAAGGCGGCGCAGGCGATCGCCGCCCACCAGCAGCGTTTGCAAGGTCGGGTGCAATTCCCCTTGGGCAAACGCATGCTCGGCCACCGGTGTGGGCAGGAAGCTGACATCCAGCGGCTGGGCCCGCCACCAAGTGAGCAAGGCGTCGATGTCCTCGGCGCCATCACGCACCGGCGCCAGGTGCAAGGTCGCGCCGCTGCACAGCGCGGGCCACACCTCCCAGGCCATGGCATCGAAACCGAAACCGGCCAGGCTCGACTGGTGGCGCCCCGGGCCCAGGTCGAAGGTACTGCAGTGCCAGTCAACCAGGTTGGCCAGCATGTGCTGCTCGACCATCACGCCTTTGGGCAACCCCGTGGAGCCGGACGTATAGATGACGTAGGCCAGGTCGTGCTCTGACTGCGCGGCGTACTCGAACGCCGGGGCTGGTGTGGCAGCCCAATCGAACCGGTCCAGATCGATCTGCGGCAAGCCGTGGGCCGGCAGGCGATCAGCCAGCCGCGAGAGGGTCAACAGTACGTCGGGAGCGCTGTCTTCCAGCAAGTAGGCCAGGCGCTCTCGGGGATGGGCCGGGTCGATCGGTACGTAAGCGGCACCTGCCTTGAGCACGGCCAACAGACCCGCCAAGGTGTCGAGCCCCCGCTGGGCAATCACCGCCACTCGCCGCTCGGGCCGCACGCCTTGGCGTGCAAGGTGCTGGGCCAGCAGTTCGGCACGCCGATCGAGTTCGCCATAGCTCAGCGCCTGGCCGTCGTACACGGCAGCCGACGCCTGTGGCCGCGCCTTGGCCTGGGCTTCGATACGGCGCTGTATCAACGGCGGGCCAGCAGGTGCCAGCGGCGTTGCCGTGGCATTCCATTGCCCAAGCGCGGCATGTTCAGCCACGGTCAACAGGTCAAACGCGTCGATGCGGGTTTGCGGCTGTTCCAGGCCTTGTTCCAGGATATGCAAGAGTCGCTCGGCCAAGGCCTTGGCTTCATTGTCGGTAAACCAGGCGCGGTCATGGACCAGGTGCAGGTACGCAGCCCCGCTGTGGCTATTGCAACGCAGGTGGATACTCAGCGGCGTCGGCTCGTGGCCATTGCAGATCATCACGGTGTGGCCAGGCGCATCGCCAATGCGCAGCTCGTTGCTGTCCTCTTCGAACGATACCATCAGTTCATACAGGTGCGGCCGCTGCTCACGCAGCGCGCCGAGGCTACGGTTGAGCTCGCTCAGGGCAAAGCGCTGATGGCGAAAGTCCTGCTTCAACGCATCACGAATGCCCTGCACCAGCGTGGCGAACGAGCATTCGCGACCAAAGCCCATGCGCAGTGCGCTGACTTGGGTGAACAGCCCCATTGTCGCCTTGAAGCGCGCATTGCTGCGGTTACGCACGGGCAGCCCGACCACCCATTCGTCACGTTGCCAGCTGCGGGCGACCCACACGTGCAGCGCGGCCAACAGCACATGGAATGGCGAGGCCTGCAGCCCGGCAGCAAAATGCCGCATGCGGGCCAGCAGCTGGCTGTCGAATGGCTGCGCCAGCGCACCGCTGGGCGATGCGTTCCCCGAAGCACGCTCACGCGGCGCCAGCAGCGCGTCGGGCAATTGCCGGTATCTGGCCATCCAGTAGTCACGGTCGTTGGCGTGGCGCGGCGAAGCCTGATACTGGGCATCATCCTCGATATACGCACGGTAGGATGCCGCCCCGCGCGGCAACGGCAGGCCCTGCTCCAGCAGGCGGTAGCAATCGGCGAGCTGCCTGAACCACTGATCCACCCCCCAGCCATCGAGTACCAGGTGGTGCGCCTGCACTGCCAGCAGGTAGTGCCGTTCGGCCACGCGAATCAATGTTGCGCCCCAAAGCGGGCTGGCACCCAGGTTGTATGGCATGCGCATCTGCGCCTTGAGCAAAGCCTGCCCGGCGGCGAAAGGCTCAGCCTGCCCACGCATGTCGTACCGGGCCAGTTCTACCGCCATTTGCCCGGCGAAATACTGACGGGCAATACCGCCTTCGGTCACCAGCACCGTACGCAGGCCGTCATGCTCGGCGACAAGGTGTTGCAGGGCCTTGTGCAGCCGCTCGGTATCCACCTTGCCCTGCAGTTCGACATAGGCGCCGATGTTGTACAACGGCGAATCGCCATGACTGATCTGGTCCAGCCAGATGTCTCGCTGGGCAACGGTCAGGGCAAAGGTTTCGACGGCAGGCATGATTAGGCAGGTCCTTCTGAATGATCATCCGCGGATTCAAGCATCGCCGTTCTCAGCTGTATGGCCCCTGAATCCCGGACAACTGCCGCGCCGGGGTGGGCTGCTGAAAAACGTGTAGGAGATCTGCTACAGGGGGCCATCCACGATGGCGTACTGCACACGGTATACGCCGCGAAAAGCGCGGATCAGTCGCACTTATGGCGTCAATTGACTGGCTCGGCGTGGTATCGGGCGTTCAGTCCGTCGCCCACAGGCCGCAACGCTGCTGCCAATCGATGGCATTTTCTGTCCCGGTTTTCCATTACAGACGTCTGTTCTTCACCGGGCTTGAATACGGCTATTACCCCAACCGGAGTACTCGACCGCGAGACCACCCGTTGCACTCTCCAGATCCGAGGAAGAAAAGGAAATGATGCTGACCGATAGCCGCGAATACCGCCCCGATCCACAGCTGTATCTGCAATTGGGCAAACTGATCGCCAGCACCGGTTCTGCAGGCTTTGCCGAACACATGCTACGTCTGGTCGAAGCGCAAGTGCCCATCCAGAGGCTGGAACTCAGCGAGTGGACCCTCGACCGACACCAGGTCAACGCCAGCCGCATCGACGTGCTGGGCAGTGCCGGGCTGCGGCCCAACCCGGCGGAAGCAGAAAGCCTGCGCCAACCGCTGTTGCAACGCATCATGCAGATGAAAGACCCGCTGCTGATCGAGTTCAAGGCGCCACAGCCCCCGCACCCGTCGCTCGACAATGATCACCAGTGCCACCTGGTGTCCTGCAGTGGCAGCAAACGCTGGGTGATCAGTTTTCACCGGTTACCCGGCCAGCGGGCCTTCTCGCTGAGCGAACTGTCACAACTGAAGAGCTTGTCCGACACTTTGCTCCCCTTGGTGGAACACCACGGGCAACTGCTTGAACATGGCGCGTTACGTCGCATCGGGTCGCCGCTGACCGACCTTGAAGCGGGCTCGCTACGGCATTCGTTCGGCGAACGGCTGTTGCAGGAAGCGGTCCGGCTATCGGCCCGCGAACAAGAAGTGTGCCTGGGGCTGCTGACCGGCGGCACGGTGCCAGAGATGGCACAGCGGTTGAATGTGAAGAACAGCTCGGTCGAAACCTACCTCAAACGCGCCACCGCCAAGCTGGGGGTCAGTGGCCGCCATGGCCTGGCGAAATGGATGGCCGGTGCCTGACAGCGAGAACCAGCAATGCCCCGACATGCGTTTACTTTGTGTGCCGTGCTTCTGTGCGGGTGTTCCCTTGCACCTGACTATCAGCGCCCCGCTGCACCGGTGGCCGGGCAATTCCCGCACGGTGTGGCCTACGCCGCAGATTCGCGGCATTACCAGCCTGCCGAGGACTGGCAGCAGGTGTTCCACGACCCGGTGCTGCGCCAGCTGATCAGCAAGGCCCTGGCCAACAACCGCGACTTGCGCACGGCCGCGCTCAACGTCGAGGCCTACCAGGCGCAATACCGCATCCAGCGCGCCGACCTGCTGCCCAAGGTTTCCGTCGATGGCCAAGGGCAACGGCAATACCTGCCACGCGGCATGACCGGCACCGACCAGGGCATGATCAGCTCGACCTATGCCACTACCCTTGGCGTAAGCGCCTACGAGCTTGACGTGTTTGGCCGCATACGCAGCCTGAGCGACCAGGCCCTGATGACCTACCTGGCCAGCGAAGAGGCCCGCCGCAGTACGCACCTCAGCCTGGTGGCCAGTGTCGCCAGCGTGTACCTGACCTGGCGCGCCGACCAGGAGCTGCTGACGCTGGCCAACGAAACGCTGGAGGCCGACGAGCGCAGCCTGCGGCTGACCAGCAACCAGCGCCGCGCCGGCACCCGCTCGGCACTGGACCAGATCCAGGCGCGCACCAGTGTCGACAGCACCCGGGCTGCGGTGGCCCGCTACAAACGCCAGGTGGCACAGGACCTCAACCAACTGACGGTACTGGTCGGGGACCCAGTGGCCGAAGACCTGGCCGCCCTGCCGCTGGCTACCGAGCAGATTGCCGGGTTGCCGGCAGGCCTGCCGTCGGACCTGCTGCAACGCCGCCCGGACATTATCCAGGCCGAGTACCAGCTGCGCGCGGCCAACGCCAACATCGGCGCCGCGCGAGCGGCATTCTTCCCCAGCATCAGCCTGACTGCCAATGCCGGTACCACAAGCCCCGAACTCGATGGTCTGTTCGATGCTGGCTCCGGCACCTGGCTGTTCCAGCCGCAGATCAGCCTGCCTGTGTTCACTGCCGGCAGCCTGCAGGCCAGCCTCGACTATGCCCGCTTGCAGAAGGAGGTGCAGGTTGCGCAATACGAGAAGGCCATTCAGCGTGCCTTCCAGGAAGTGGCGGACGGCCTGGCAGCACGTGCGACCTACCAACGCCAGTTGCAGGCGCAACGCGACCTGGTGGCATCCAACCAGCGCTATTACGACCTGGCCGAGCACCGCTACCGAATTGGTGTGGACAGCAGCCTCACGTTTCTGGATGCGCAGCGCTCGTTGTTCAGCGCCCAGCAGGGACTGATCACTGACCGGTTGGCGCAGCTGGTGGCGGAGGTGAACCTGTATGCGGCGCTTGGCGGAGGGTGGAAAGAGCACACCGCCAGCAGATAAGCGGGTCTCGGATGCACACGGGTCTAGACTCAACAGAACCAGCTAACCGGGGGGCTGCCACACGTGGAGGTGTGAGATGAGCCAGTTCAAGCGCTTGTTTGTCATGCTCGGCCCGCAGATGCGCCATACGCCAGCGCTGCAACGCGCGGCGGCGCTGGCGGAGTCCAGCGGTGCACTGCTGGATATCAACGTTTTCGTCGACGATGTCGACACCTTTGGTTTGATGAGCGATGGCCGCGAGCGTGAGCGGCTGCTCAGTGACAACCGTCAGTGGCTGGCAGATGAGGCTGAACAGTTGGGCAATGCTGGCCTGGACGTGTCTACCGAACTGTTGTTGACTCGCGACCCGCTGGGCAGCGCGCTGGAGCGGGTCGAACGGCAAGGCTGCGATTTGCTGGTCAAGGACGTGCAGCACGAACCCGTGCTCAAACGCCTGCTGGTCACGCCACTGGATTGGCAGTTGCTCAAGGACAGCCCGGTTGCCGTGCATCTGGTCAGCGACATCCGCCTGCCCCTGCCCCGGCAGATTGCCGCGGCAGTGGACCTGAACAGCCACGGTGCCGGCGAGCACCTGGACGAGCAGGTGATCCACTGCGCCCGTGCCCTGGCCCTGCAATGCAACGCCGAGTTGCACTTGCTGCATGTGTGCGACGCGGCCAAGACCCATATCGCCGACTTCGGCGCCGGCACCGTGACCATGCCCGGCTTCGATGGCAGCGTGCGTACTGCGCAGCGGGCGGCGTTCAACCGCCTGGGTGACCATCACCAGATCCCGCTGGAGCGCCGGCACTTCCTTGAAGGCGCAGCGATCAGGGCCATTGCCCAGTTTGTGGGCCACAGCCGGGCGGATGTGATCGTGATGGGCAGCCATCGGCATGACGCCATGCAGACATACCTGGGCGGGACCACGGCGCATGTACTGGAGCACCCGCTGTGCAATGTGCTGGCGATCAAGGTCGTTCGCTGAGTCTGGTATACCTGAACCGGCCTCTTCGCGGGTCTGGTGAAACCCCTGTAGCAGCGGGTTGATCCTCGCAGAGGCCAGCATGGATTTCGCCGCTTGGCATCTGGTACACCAGTGCCAAATAAAGATAATGCATTTGATAATGATTCGTAGTAGTTTCACGGCGCTTTCTTACCCCATCCTTTAGCGCCCTACTCCAGGATCGTACCGTCGATGCGTCGCACGTTCGTTTCGCTTTGTGTGCTTCATACTGTCTCCCCGCTGGCCTTTGCCGAGCCTGAACCGCTCAGCGACCCGGCCCAGATAGAACTCCAGGCACTGAGCATCACCAGTACTGCCGACAGTGAACGCGCCGATGGCCCGGTCGTTGGCTACAAGGCCAATCGCTCGGCCAGTGCCACCCGCACTGACACGGCGCTGCACGAAACGCCACAATCGGTCAGCGTAGTGCCCAAGGATGTGCTGCAAGACACCGGCGCCACGCGCCTGCAGGACGGCCTGGACTACGCCGGTGGTGTCGGCCGTGCCAACAACTTTGGCGGCCAGGGCCTGACCACCTTCACCGTGCGCGGCTTCACCACCGGCGAGTTCTATCGCAATGGTTTCCCGATCAATCGTGGTTACCCCAACGCCCCGGATGCCAATACCGTCGAGCGCCTGGAAGTGATCCGTGGCCCGGCCACCAGCCTGTATGGCCGTGGCGACCCAGGTGGCACCTTCAACGTGGTCAGCAAGCAGCCACTGCCAGAATCCAAGGTTACACTGGGCAGCCAGTTCGATGACCAGGGCATGCACCGCGCTACCCTGGACGCCACCGGGCCGCTGAACCAGGACGGTTCGCTGGCTTACCGCCTGAACGTGCTTGGCGAAGGTGGTGACAGCTTCCGCGATGACGTGGAAAGCGAGCGCTATGATGTTGCACCGGTCATCAGCTGGCAGGTCAATGACGCCACGAAGATCATCTTCGAAGGCGACTTCATGCGTAACAACCACCCGCTGGACCGCGGCTTGACCCGCTTTGCCACGCAAACCGGCAGCGCCTCGCGTGACACCTACATCTGGGAAAAAGGCAGCGACAACCTGCTGCACAACGACAACAACATGGCCCAGCTACGTTTCGAGCACCTGCTCAACGACAACTGGACGCTGGCTGGTGGGTTCCAGTTCCTTGATGGTTCGCTCAAAGGCAATGCTGTCGAAGCCAACGGCGCACCGGCAGATGGCCGCACCCTGCAGCGCAACTTCAACTACCGCAAGCTGGAATGGACTGATCGTGACTGGCAACTGAACCTGACCGGACACTTCGATACCGGCACGCTCAGCCATACCTTGCTGACCGGCGTCGAATACGAGAACTACGACTACAACTCGATCATCCAACGGTCCTCTGCGGCTGCTGGCACCTACCCCATCGACATCTACAACCCGGTCCTTGGCCAGCCCCGGCCAGCCCTGACCCGTACTACGACCTGGGACAAGGAAAACCTGCAGACCTGGGCGTTCTTCATCCAGGACCAGGTAGCCTTGACCGAGCGACTGAAGGCGCTGGCTGGCGTTCGTTTCGAGCGCTTCGAGCACGATTACGTCAACAAACTCAGCGCAGCGGGTGATTTCAACAAGGGCGAGAACGGCGTCACTCCGCGTTTCGGCCTGCTTTACGACCTGACCGACACTGTCGCGGTCTATGCCAACACCGCGCGTTCGTTCAAGCCCAACAGCGGTGCACCTGCCGGTGCGACAGGGCGTGGTTTCGACCCCGAGAAAGGCAAATCCTACGAACTGGGCGTGAAATGGGAAGCGCTTGATCGCCAATTGAGCGTCGACGCGGCGATCTACCACATCGTCAAGGAAAACGTGCTCACGCGCGATCCGGTTGATCCCAACTACAGTGTCGCCGCTGGCCAAGTACGCAGCCGCGGCCTGGACATCAACATTGCTGGCAACATCACCCCAGAGTGGCGTGTGATCGGCGGCTACGCTTATGTCGATGCCGAAGTGACCAAGGACAACCGTTTGCCAAGCGGCACCCGCCTGGCGAATATCCCCCGCAACAGTTTCAGCCTGCTCAACACCTATGAGTTCCAGGACGGCTTTGCCAAAGGTCTTGGCCTTGGTGTCGGGGTGAAATACGTGGATGACCGCAATGGCCAGACAGAGGCGGTCACCTACAACATGGGCCAGTACACCGTGGTTGACCTGCTGAGCTTCTACCAGATCAACGAACACGTTCGTTTGAACCTGGACGTGAAAAACCTGTTCAACCAGGAATACGACGAAGGAGCATTCAACACCTACGCCTACCCGGGGGCTCCACGCACAGTGCAGGCAGGTGTTTCCTACACCTTCTGATATGCCGGGGCTGCTTTTCAGCCCATCGCGACACAAGGCCGCTCCTGCAAGAAATCGTGCTCGCCTGTAGGAGCGGCCTTGTGTCGCGATGGGCCGCACAGCGGCCCCCTGCTTCAGAAACCTTTGCTGTAGAACAGCGAGTAGGACTCGATCCCGTCGTTAGGCTGCTTGATCCCCGCATTGGAATAATGCATCGCGCGAATCCCGACTTTCTGCTCCCCAGGCAGCTTCAGGCCGAAACCGATACGGTCTTCGAAGTTGACCGACGACCCCATGCGCTGGTCACCCACGTCGGTCTTGGAAAACGCCGCCAGGCCAATACCGGCCTCGATGTACGGCGTGTAGGTGAAGCCACTGAATTCATAGGTGAACACCGGGCTGAAGGACAGCGAGTGCGCCCCACTGGCGTCACCGCCCTCCCAGTAGGTGTAGGCAGCATCCCAGTAACCGGTCACATAGCCAGTGCTGCTCTCCAGCCACTTCTTGTCCCAATCGAAGGACATGCCAATACGGTAGGTCATGTCGCCTTGACTGGTGGCGCCAACGGCGCCGGATACCTGCGCGGCCTGGGCCAGGTTGGCCCCTGCAAAGGCCAGCACTGCAGCGGCCAGCGACGCAGCGAGACGGGTTTTCATCAATGACTTCTCCTGATGGTCTATAAAGCAAGCGGGGGCTTTGGCCCCTCGATTTTTAGAGTAAACCGGTGCATCCAGACCGGTCACACGAAGTAATAGTTTTTTGATTATTGTCCAGATGATCAGAAAGTTGAAAGTGTATTGCCACTATTGGCTAAATCGCTTGCTCAAGATGTGCCTTGTCGGGCTCCGCGCCTCAGTCGTATTCCGCCTCCTCATGGTCGCCCAGCAAGCGCCTCTGCCGGGGCGTTGCCTCTTCCAGCACCTGAGGGTTGAAACGCCAGTTCAAGTACGGCGAGAACTTCTGCGCGACCATGCGCCGGCCATAGTGCACTTGCAGCATGTCGCGCTCGCGAGCCTGGCTGCAATTGGCTCCGCCGCTGTGCCAGACATCGCTGCGAAAGACCAGCGCATCTCCTGCCTTGCATAACATTGCCAGTGCTTCACGCCCTTGCCATTGATTCTCGCCAGCCAGTGGTGGCCGTGCCGCACGATGGCTGCCGGGTACGATCCAGGTCGGCCCGATGTTGTGGTCGATGTCGCTGAGGTACAGCTGAGCAGTCAGTATCTGTGCAGGTTGGGTGAAATCGCCCTTCGCGCTTAGCCAGTCGGGCAGCTGCATGGGCAGGTGATCGAGGTGCAGCGCCATGCCCGCGTAACCCGGGTGGCTGCGCCACGCAGTTTGTCCGATCACATGGCAGTCAGTACCTAGCGCCGCTTCAGCCAGTGTTATCAGGGGTGGCAGGTCGAGAAAGGGCAGCCAAAGCGGGTTGCGGTTGAATACGCACTTGTAGTGCTCCAACAGCCCCTGGTAGTCCCAGTGAATCGGCTGCAGGTCATCGATGGCGCAGCGCAACAGGGCGATACGCAGGGGTTCGAGCACACCGGGGAGTAACACATAGCCCCGCTCGTTCAACATCTCCAGCTGAAGATCCAGGCTCATGGCGATGCGCTCCTCTCAGGCAGGAGTACATCCGTACTCCTGCCGTATTTTTTTGATCAACGCCAGTTCAGGTTCACGGTCGCGGGGGCCTTGCCGTTCACGGTCACCAGTTGCTGCACCGTCTCACCTTGGGCATTGCCAGTGACTTTGTACTTGCCGGGAGGCAACTGCACATACAGCAGCGGCCCGGCATCCGTGACGCTGAGTACGGGCTGGCCTTGTGCATTCTGAATGTCGACTGTGGCACCACTCTGGAACTTGCCTTCCGGGCCAGTGGAAAGCTCCACGTGCAAGTCATAGCCGGTGGTTTTGCGCAGCGCATTGGCCTCATCCTGGCCAATACCGCCTTGCAAATAGCGCACGCCGTTCTGCTCCTGCGGTTGCAACTGCACGGCCTGCATGTCGATGGGGGCATTGAGGTCGGCGGCAGCAGCCAGAGTCCATGGCATGGCCAAGGTGATCAGCAACGCCGCGCCGAGGGCATAGTGATGGTTACGCATGGTACGACCCTCCTTTAGAGGATGGCTTACCTATTATCTGATCCTCCCGGGGTATTGGTGTTCTGGCTGATGCATGGTCGTCATCGTGATATTCGGCACTAACCCATCAATCGAATGTAAATTTAGTGACTGATCAAGAGGTTGTACGACCTTCCTCAAGCAGTTTCACGAACATGCTCAGACTGCGTGATACCGCGCCCCGCCGCCAGACCAGCCAGGTTTTCAGGTAGCGAAAATCTTCCGACATAGGCCAGGCACTGACCGTGCTACACCCGGGCATATTGTCGAGCATGCTGCGCGGCATCATGGCCAAGCCTGCGCCAGCGCTGACGCAGGCCAACATGCCATGGTACGACTCCATCTCGTGAATCTTGCCCGGCACTGCCTGGTCCTTGACGAACCAGTTTTCAAAGTGATGGCGATACGAACAGTTGGCACGGAAGGCGTAGATGCTTTCACCGTTCACATCCTGGGCGCGGGTAACTGGCGCATGGTTGAGCGGCGCGATGACCATCATTTCCTCTTCGAACACCGGCATGCCTTCCAGTGTCGGGTGCAGCACCGGGCCGTCGACGAACGCGGCCACCAGCCGGCCAGACAACACGCCTTCGAGCATGGTCCCGGATGGCCCGGTGGACAGGTCCAGGTCTACCTTGGGGTAGCGCTGGTTGTACGCCGCCAGCAAAGCCGGGATGCGCACCGCTGCCGTGCTTTCCAGCGAGCCGAGGGCAAAGGTGCCCTGCGGGTCTTCACCGGCCACGGTCAGGCGCGCCTCGTGCACCAGGTCGAGGATGCGCCGGGTGTATTCGAGGAAATTCCAGCCTGCTGGCGACAGGCGCAGGCGGCTTTTCTCGCGAATGAACAGCTCCACGCCCAGGTCTTCTTCCAGTTGCTTGATGCGCGTGGTCAGGTTGGACGGCACCCGATGGATGTGCTGCGCGGCGGCACTGATGCTGCCCTGCTCTGCCACAGCCTTGAAGATCTCCAGTTGCACCAGGTCCACAGCCTTTCTCCAAACGTGAATGTTTCGCTCATTATTATTCAGTTTTCATTAAAGCCATAGCCCACTAGTCTGGCGGCACTGATTAACAACAACGAGAGTGTTCCGCCATGAGCGCGATCAGCAGCCTGACCCACGCCATCTCCCTCGACCCGTACAGCGGTGAGCAGATCGGCGCCTACCCGTTCGACACCGACGCCGCACTGGAAGCGGCGCTGCAACGTGCCAAGGTTGGCTACGGCCAGTGGCGCCAAGTGTCGCTGGGTCAGCGCAGCGAGTACCTGCTGGCCCTGGCCAGCACCCTCGAAGCCAAGGCCGAAGCCTTTGCGCAGATGATCAGCCGCGAAATCGGCAAGCCGATTGCCCAGGCCCGTGGCGAAGTCAGCAAGTGCGTCGGTCTGTGCCGCTGGTATGCCGAACACGGCCCGGCCATGCTTGCCGCTGAGCCGACCCAGGTTGAAAAAGCCCGTATCGAATACCGCCCGCTCGGCCCGATCCTGGCCGTGATGCCGTGGAACTTCCCGGTCTGGCAGGTACTGCGCGGCGCCGTGCCAGCGATCCTGGCAGGCAATACCTACGTGCTCAAGCACGCGCCGAACGTGATGGGCAGCGCCTACCTGCTGGGCGAGCTGTTCAATGATGCCGGCCTGCCGGATGGCGTGTTCGAAGTGCTGAACGTGACCCCGGACGGCGTGACCCGCGCCATCAACGACCCGCGTATCGCCGCCGTGACCCTGACCGGCAGCGTGCGTGCCGGCATGGCGATTGGGGCCCAGGCCGGTGCCGCACTGAAGAAGTGTGTACTGGAGCTCGGTGGCTCCGACCCGTTCATCGTGCTGGCCGACGCCGACCTGGATGCCGCCGTCAAGGCCGCAGTCATTGGCCGTTACCAGAACACTGGCCAGGTCTGCGCAGCGGCCAAACGCCTGATCGTGGAAGACAGCATTGTCGAGGAATTCACGCGCAAGTTCGTTGAAGCCACTCGTGAACTGAAAGTCGGCAACCCACTTGAAGACGGCACCTACATCGGCCCGATGGCCCGTTACGACCTGCGCGACGAGCTGGACGGCCAGGTTCAGGCGACCCTCGCCGAAGGCGCCACCCTGCTGCTGGGCGGCAACAAGGTCGAAGGCGTGGCCAACTTCTATGCGCCGACCGTGTTCGCCAACGTCACCCCGCAAATGACCGCATTCAAGCAGGAGTTGTTCGGGCCGGTGGCCGCGATCATCACGGCACGTGATGCTGACCATGCGGTGGAGCTGGCCAACGACAGCGAGTTCGGCCTGGCCGCGACCATCTACACCGCCGACTATGCACTGGCCGAGCGCATGACTGCGGCACTGGATACCGGTGGCGTGTTCATCAACGGCTACTGCGCTTCCGACCCCCGGGTGGCGTTTGGCGGCGTGAAGAAGAGCGGGTTCGGGCGTGAGCTGTCGCACTTTGGTGTGCGTGAGTTCACCAATGCCCAGACGGTGTGGCTGGACCGTAACTGATTCACGACCCTGGGGCTGCTCTGCGGCCCCAGATGCCTCAATCCCGAACCTGGTCCTTGACCCAGTCCAGCATCCCCCCCGGCACGATCAGTTCATGCCGCGCCCGCGAACAGGCGGTATACAGCCCCGCCAGCATCCGCGCCCGCTCATTGCGGTTGCCCGCCACCTGCGGCGCCACCATCAGCTCCGGCGACACCATCACCCGGGCGAATTCCATGTTTTTCACATCCCGTACCCGCCCCAGGAACAGCTTGGGCGCCTTGTCCCAGCGGTAACGGCTCTTAGCCTTGGCAAAGTGCTCCGGTGTATAGCCTTTGCGCAGCATGTTGGCCACGGCAACGAACGCCTTGTCATCGCCCTTGTCCTGCTCCAGCGCCTGCCAACTGGCGTAGCGGAACAACATCGGGTGACGCGGTCGAGTGCCAAAGCGGTACAGCTCGATGCAGTCCTCGACAAACAGTTCGAAGTCCTTGCGCGCGCTTTTCAGCAATACGAACGGCACACTTTGGTGCGTCAGGCGCTGGAACCAGCCAAACAGCCCCCACTCGTCATCGACGATCAGGGCCGTGGGCTGTTCCGGCACGGTTACCGTATCGAAGAAACTGACCCGCGTGTAATGCTCGGCGCTGCCACTGAAGGCTGCCTGGATCGCCGCCGGGTGCGCCTGGATCAGCGGGTTGAGCACATTGTCCATCGCCGGCCCGGCACGCAGGGAATGGTCGATGTAGCGTTGGCGGATGAAGCTGCCATGGTGCGGGCTGAGGCCGTTGAGGTTCTGCAATTCGTCGCCCAGGGCAATGATCGACTGCGGGCTGCGATCCAGCACGTCAAGCATCGGTGCCGACAGCTCGTGGGCCTCATCGACGATCACATGGGTGTAGCGGCTATCAATCACATGACCGGTCAACGAAAGCAGCTTGACCCGGTGGTAGTCGCGCACCGGCAGCTGGACTTCCCGTGCGGACGGGCGAATCAGCTCTTGCCAATACAGGCGGGCCTTTTCCAGCAGTACTTCCTGATCCAGCGGCGAAGTACCCGGCCCGGCCCAGGGCAAATGGTGCAGCTGAAGCTGGGTATCGGCACTGTGGCAGAAGGTGCGCACGGCGCGGATGCACAAGGCAACCACATCGCGCGCGGCGAGCGGGCCGATGTCAGGGATGGCCAGCCAGCGTACAACCTGCTCATTCTGCGGGCGCCATGACAGTTTGGTGCGATACGGGTCGCGCAGACGCCAGCCGTTGCTGGTGAGGTCGCGGTTGAGCAGCTCGTCAGCCAACTGACCGAAGGTCAGCGCGGTGTAGGCGGCAGCGTCCTTTACCCGCGCCTGCAGGGCGCGCAACTGGCCTTCGGTCATTGCCAGCAGCAACGTGCGCTGTGGCTCCAGCAGGCGGGCGAACTGGTGAATCAGGAAGGTCTTGCCAGTGCCAGCAAATCCCTGCACCGCCACTGACTCGTCGATACCACTGAGAAACTCGCGCAGCAGGCGATTCTGCTGGTCGCTGAGCATCAGGTCGCTGGCCAGCGACGGCAGGTACACCGGATGCAACGGTGTGGCTCGCTGGCGATAGATGTCGGCGAACTGGAAATTCCACTGGCCTTCGGTATCCAGCAGTTCGTCTACGGTGTACTTCACCTCGCCTGAAAGCAGGGCAATGCCGTTTTCGCCCAGCATGCCCAGGCCCATGGCAAAGGCTTCGCGATCAAAGTGTTGCGCTACCTGGCTTTGGAAGCGCCCGGGGGCTGCGCCTTCGACTTCGTTGGCGATGCGCACGATTTCGGCGAAACGGCGCTCTTGGGCGTCGGCCGAGGCGGTGGCGGGCTGGCGCGGCAGGTTTTGCACGAACAGCACTGCGGCGGCTTCGGGGACGCTGGCAGTGGTGAAAAAGTCGGTGTTGGGTTCGCTGGCGAGGCGGTCGGCCTGGTCGCTGGGCAAAGGCAGGTAGAACATCGGCACCTCGGGTTGGATCAGGGCGGCACGATAGCAACTTTCGGCGTGAGATGCTGAGTTCAGTGCTGGCTGGGCCGGCCTCTTCGCGGGCGCGCCCGCTCCCACAGGATCGCCTGAGGTCCCTGTGGGAGCGGGCAAGCCCGCGAAGAGGCCAGCAGCTATTTCGCTACCTTAGCCCCTGCTCCGCTTCAAGGTCTCGCTCGGAAACTCCTTGAACAATTGACGGTAACTCTCTGAAAATCTTCCCAAATGCCAGAATGACCAGCGCATCGCGACCTCGGCCACGGTCGCCCTGCCATCGCGTAACAGATCGCGACGCGCGCCGTTCAGCCGGCGCAAGCGCAGCCACTGCGCTGGCGGCATGCCGGTAAATGCCTTGAACGCCTGCTGCAACTGACGCAGCGATACCCCGGCAACATCTGCCAGCTCCACCAGGTTCAATGTCTCCTCAGGGCAATCTGCCGCCCACTCGCTGACCCGGCGCATGATCGCCCGCTCTTCGTCCCGCCGCCCCAAGGCTACGCCCTGCAGGCGCTGGCTGGCGTTATCGAGGATGAACAGGCAATCCTCCAGCAGTTGTTCCGCCAGGGCCTGCCCCTGCAATGGGCAGTCGGCCTGCCCGAGGCGGGTCAGCGTGGCACTCAGCCAACTGCCAAACAATGCGTTCTGCCCACTGCCCAGCGGCACCATGAACAACCCTTCGAGGCGTTGCGGGTCCAGCCCATGGCGGGCCAGGAAGGCTTGGTCGAACACCACTGCCACTTCCTGGTAGTTCTCCGGGGTTATCCAGATATTGCGGCTTTGTTCGTTCAGCAGGTACAGGCTGTTTTCGCTGCGGTCGAAGCAAAACGCCAGTGAACCGCTCGGCGCCCGGAAAAACTGCTCTACGCGGGTATTCAGTCGCTCCTCGTAGACCTCCACGCCCTCCATGCCCAGCCAGCGCAGCTCACCGCTGAAATGCCCCGGCGACATCTGCCGGTACTGCTGCTGCCAGCCGGGGGTAGCGCGGACTTGCTCGGAGACGTCGGTGGTATGGAAGGCCTGGACTTGCAGCGCATTGGGCGTTGTCACGCGAGATCCTAGTTGCACTCTTTTGGTGCATTGCTTGCCGAAGAAAATGGATAGATCGGCCCCGGGGGCTGCGACCAAGATAGTCTCCAGTGCGTCACCTGGGAAGTGCAACACCTTGCAAGCCGCGTTGCTCCCAAACTCAAACCCAACCAAGAGGTCTGTATGAACGCCCCCTTCGATCAGCTGTACACCTGGCTGAAAGAACACCGCATCACCGAAGTCGAATGCGTGATCAGCGACCTGACCGGCATCGCCCGCGGCAAGATCGCGCCCACCGCCAAGTTCCTCCACGAGCGTGGCATGCGCCTGCCCGAGAGCGTCTTGCTGCAGACGGTCACCGGCGATTACGTTGACGATGACATCTACTACAACCTGCTCGATGCCGCTGACATCGATATGGTCTGCCGCCCCGACCCCAGCGCCGTGTACCAGATCCCGTGGGCGATCGAGCCCACCGCGATCGTGATCCACGACACCTTCGACAAGCAAGGCAACCCCATCGAGCTGTCGCCGCGCAACGTTCTCAAGAAGGTGCTCAAGCTCTACGCCGATAAAGGCTGGCAGCCCATCGTCGCACCCGAGATGGAGTTCTACCTCACCAAGCGCTGTGAAGACCCGGACTTGCCGTTGCAGGTGCCGCTGGGGCGTTCTGGGCGTGCCGAAAGCGGCCGCCAGTCGTTCTCGATCGATGCCGCCAACGAATTCGACCCGCTGTTCGAGGATGTCTACGACTGGTGCGAGATCCAGGGCCTGGACCTGGACACGCTGATCCACGAAGACGGCCCTGCGCAGATGGAGATCAACTTCCGCCACGGCGACGCGCTGGACCTGGCCGACCAGATCACCGTGTTCAAGCGCACCATGCGCGAAGCTGCGCTCAAGCACAACGTGGCCGCAACCTTCATGGCCAAACCGATCACCGACGAGCCGGGCAGTGCCATGCACTTGCACCAGAGCGTGGTCGACATCGCCACCGGCAAGCCAATCTTCGCCAATGAAGACGGCAGCATGAGCCAGCTGTTCCTGCACCACATCGGCGGTTTGCAGAAGTACATCCCCAAGCTGCTGCCGATGTTCGCGCCCAACGTCAACTCGTTCCGCCGCTTCCTGCCAGACACCTCGGCACCGGTGAACGTCGAGTGGGGTGAAGAAAACCGCACCGCCGGGCTGCGCGTGCCCACCTCCAGCCCAGAGGCGATGCGGGTGGAAAACCGCCTGCCGGGCGCCGATGCCAACCCGTACCTGGCCATCGCTGCCAGCCTGCTGTGCGGCTACCTGGGTATGGTCGAGCAGCTTGACCCCAGTGCACCCGTACAGGGCCGTGCCTACGAGCGGCGCAACCTGCGCCTGCCGATCACCATCGAAGACGCCCTCCAGCACATGGAAGACTGCGAGACCGTGCAGCAGTACCTGGGCAAGCAGTTCGTCCAGGGCTATGTGGCCGTCAAGCGTGCCGAGCACGAGAACTACAAACGGGTCATCAGCTCTTGGGAGCGTGAGTTCCTGATGATGAGCGTCTGATCCACCCCGGGGCGCCTTGCGCCCCAGTACACCGAACTCGAAGAACAAAACCAACGAGGTGTCCCCATGCGTCATCTGCAAGCCCTGATCCCCGCTGCGTTCACCCTGCTGTTCGCCACCACCACCCAGGCCACGCCCTCGGTCAGTGTGTACAACTGGACCGACTACATCGGTGACACCACCCTGGCCGACTTCCAGGCCAGCAGCGGGATCAAGGTGGTCTATGACGTGTTCGACTCCAACGAAACCCTGGAAGGCAAGCTGCTGGCCGGGCGCACCGGCTATGACGTGGTGGTGCCGTCCAACCACTTCCTCGCCCGCCAGGCCCAGGCCGGCGCCTTCCTGCCGCTGGACCGCAGCAAGCTGCCGAACTGGCAACACCTGGACCCCAAGCTGCTCAAGCAGCTTGAACAGAACGACCCCGGCAACCAGTACGCGGTGCCCTACCTGTGGGGCACCAACGGCATCGGCTACAACGTCGACAAGGTCAAGGCGGCACTGGGCGTCGACCATATCGACTCGTGGGCGGTGCTGTTCGAGCCCGAAAACCTGAAAAAGCTCAAGCAGTGCGGCGTGGCCTTCATGGACTCGCCCGACGAATTGTTCCCGGCAATACTCAACTACCTGGGCATGGACCCGCGCAGCGAAAAGCCGGCGGACTACGCCAAGGCTGAAGCACGCCTGCTCGAATTGCGCCCCTACATCACGTACTTCCATTCATCCAAATACGTGTCCGACCTGGCCAATGGCGACGTCTGCGTGGCCTTCGGCTACTCCGGTGACGTGTTCCAGGCCGCCAACCGCGCTGTTGAAGCGAAGAACGGCGTAAAAGTCGCCTACAGCATTCCCAAGGAAGGCAGCAACCTGTGGTTCGACCTGCTGGCCATCCCCAAGGACGCCAGCAACCCCGACCAGGCCCTGGCCTTCATCAATTACCTGCTCGACCCGAAAGTGATCGCCAAAGTCAGTGCCACGGTCGGCTATGCCAACGCCAACCCGGACGCCAAGGCCTACATGGATGCATCGCTGGTGCACAACCCCGAGATCTACCCACCCCAGGACGTGCTGGACAAGCTGTACATCTCCAGCACCCCGAGCCCGAAGATCATGCGCGTCATGACCCGCTCCTGGAGCAAGATCAAGTCCAACCGCTGAGCCGAGAACGCCCATGTCTTTCGATTCCCAACACACTGCTTCGTACTACGCTGCCACGGCACGCAACGCGGCGCCCTACCCCAGCCTGGACAGCGAACTGACGGCCGATGTGTGCGTGGTCGGCGGCGGGCTGACCGGCGTCAACACCGCCCTGGAACTGGCTGAACGCGGCTTGTCGGTGGTGCTGCTGGAAGGCCGGCGCATCGGCTGGGGCGCCAGCGGGCGCAATGGCGGCCAGCTGATTCGCGGTATTGGCCATGACGTCAGCGGCTTCACCCGGCATGTCGGTCAGGACGGCGTGCGCTACCTGAAGCAGGCCGGCATCGATTCGGTGGCGCTGGTGGCCAGCCGCATTGCCCAGTACGGCATTGCCTGCGACCTGCGCTGGGGTTTCTGCGAACTGGCCAATACACCCGACCAGTTCGCCGCCTTCAAGGACGAGCAGGATGACCTGGCAACGCTTGGCTATCGCCCTGAGACCCGTCTGGTAGGCCCCGGGCAGTTGCATGAAATCGTCGCCAGCGACCAGTACGCCGGCGGCCTGGTAGACATGGGCTCGGGCCACCTGCACCCACTGGACCTGGTCCAGGGCGAAGCCCGTGCCGCTCAAAGCCTGGGTGTGCGCATCTTCGAACAAAGCCCCGTGCTGCGTATCGAGCACGGCCCCCGCGTGACCCTGCACACGGCCCGTGGCAAGGTGCGGGCAGACAGCCTGGTGCTGGGCTGCAACGCCCACCTCGATGAGCTGGAACCGCGGCTGAGCGGCAAGGTGCTACCGGCCGGCAGTTACGTAGTCGCCACCGAACCCTTGCCCGAAGCACTGGCTGCTACCCTGATCCCGCAGAACATGGCGCTGTGCGACCAGAAGGTCGGCCTGGACTATTATCGCCTCACCGCAGACCGCCGCCTGCTGTTCGGCGGTGCCTGCCACTACTCCGGCCGCGACCCCAAGGACATCGCCGCCTACATGCGCCCCAAGGTGCTGAAGGTGTTCCCGCAGCTGGCCAACGTGCGCATCGACTACCAGTGGGGCGGCATGATCGGCATCACCGCCAACCGCTTCCCCCAGGTCGGGCGCCTGAGTCAGCACCCGAACGTCTACTACGCCCAGGGCTATTCCGGGCACGGGCTGAACGTGACGCACTGGACGGCGAAACTGCTGGCTGAAAGCATCGCCCTCGGCCACAGCCAAGGCCTGGACGTTTTCAGCGCCGTGCCCCACCTGACGTTCCCTGGCGGCAAGGCCCTGCGTTCGCCGCTACTGGCAATGGGCATGTTGTGGTACCGGTTGCGCGAAGCGCTGGGTTGAGTTCACCGCAAACCACGCGGCGCCCGGGAGATCGGGCGCCGCCACTTTTTGCCTTTTCCACAGGGGATTGAACTCGCCCACTGGCCAACTGTGGCGCAGCTGCTAGCGTTGTTCAGGCCGACCTCTCATGGATACGCCTTCATCATGAAATCACTGCCTCGCATTACCCTGTTGTGCGCCGCACTGCTTGCCGTGGGCGCCTGCTCCAGCAATCGCGTGGACCCCAAGGATTACTCCGGCTTCCTCAAGGATTACAGCCGGTTGCAAGAGGCCAAGAGCCCGTCCGGTGCCCCGGTGATGCGCTGGATCGACCCCAAGGTCAACATCAACCAGTACAGCCAGGTGTTCATCGAGCCTAGCCAGTTCTACCCCAAACCGCAGCCCACCCCGGTCATCACCGCGCAGACACTGGGGGAAATCACCCGCTACTTCAACGAAGCGCTGCGGCGTGAAATCGGTGGTGTCATGCCGCTGGCCAACGGGCCTGGCCCGGGCGTGATCGTGGTGCGGCCGGCGATCACGGCAGTGTCTACCAGCAACGAGGGCCTCAGACCCTATGAGGTGATCCCCATCGCGCTGATCGCCGCAGGCGTGAACACCGCCACGGGCGGCCGTGACCAGGACGTGGACGTGGGCGTGGAAGCGGCCTTCCTCGATGGTGCCAACCAGAAGGTACTGGCCCAGGTTGTGCGCAAAGGCGCAGGCCAGGAACTGGAGAACGATACCCAGAAGCTGACCTTGAATGACGTCAAGCCAGTGCTCGATGGCTGGGCCAAGGACATGCGGGCGAGCTTCATTGAGGCCAAGCAGAAAGCCCGCTAAGGGCCGCCCGAGCACAATACTTGTGGGAGCGGCCTTGCGTGGCGAAAGGGCTGCGAGGCAGCCCCAGGATTCAAGCCTTGATATACAAAGTGCTGGGGCCGCTTTGCGGCCCTTTCGCGACGCAAGGCCGCTCCCACAAAAGACCGCATCGGCCGGTGAGTTTTCCTAGCACTCAACAAAGGCAACTGCCAGGCCGCCGCGCGAGGTCTCTTTGTAGTTGGCATGCATGTCCGCCCCGGTATCACGCATGGTGCGGATCACCCGGTCGAGCGAAATGAAGTGCTCGCCATCGCCACGCAACGCCATCTGCACGGCGTTGATCGCCTTCACCGCAGCAATCGCATTGCGCTCGATACACGGCACCTGCACCAGCCCGCCAACCGGGTCGCACGTCAGCCCCAGGTTGTGTTCCAGGGCAATTTCGGCCGCGTTCTCCAGCTGCGGCGGTGTGGCACTCAACACCTGTGCAAGGCCAGCAGCAGCCATGGAACACGCCGAGCCCACCTCACCCTGGCAGCCGACTTCGGCACCAGAAATCGACGCGTTTTTCTTGCACAGGATGCCGACGGCCGCTGCGGCCAGCAGAAAGTCCACCACGTCGTCATCGCAGGCGGCCGGGTTGAACTTCATGTAGTAATGCAGCACTGCCGGGATAATGCCTGCGGCACCATTGGTGGGTGCGGTGACCATGCGCCCGCCGGCGGCATTCTCTTCATTCACCGCCAGGGCGAACAGGTTGACCCATTCCATGGCGCTGAGCGTCGAACCAATCACGTTGGGCTTGCCCAGTTCCTGCAGGCTGCGGTGCAGCCGGGCGGCGCGGCGCTTGACGTGCAGCCCGCCAGGCAGGATGCCTTCGTTGCGCAGCCCGTTATCCACGCACTCCCGCATGGCCGCCCAGATGCGCAGCAGGCCTTCACGTATTTCCGCTTCCGGGCGCCAGGCCTGTTCGTTGGCCATCATCAGTTGCGCCACGCTCAAGCTGTGTGCTTTGCACAAGGCCAGCAACTGGGCAGCACTGTCGAACTCATAAGGCAGCACAACGTCATTGGCTTTGGCTGCGGGGGCGTCAATTTCGGCCTGCTCGACGATAAAGCCGCCGCCAACCGAATAGTAGGTTTGCAGCAGCAGGCTGCTCTCCCCGTCCATCGCTTCCAGGCTCATGGCATTGGGGTGGTAAGGCAGGTTTTCGTCGAGCAGCAACATGTCACGGCCATACTCGAAGGCCAGCGGGTGGCTGCCATCGAGCATCAGGCAATGCTCCTGCAACACCTGGCCAATACGCGACTCGATGGTGGCCGGGTCGATGCGGTCCGGCCACTGGCCCATCAGGCCAAGCAGGCAGGCGCGATCGGTGGCGTGGCCAACCCCGGTGGCCGACAGCGAGCCATATAACCGCACTTCGACGCGCGTTACCCGCGCCAGCAGCCCCTGCTCACGCAGGGCCTGGGCAAACGTCGCCGCTGCCCGCATGGGGCCGACGGTGTGGGAACTGGACGGGCCGATGCCGATTTTGAAAAGGTCGAAAACACTGATAGCCATACTAATGCCTGACCGTGCCCTGATATGAATCCACAGCACGGTTATCTGATGAAATTGAGCGGTAGTGCGATTTTGCGCGATACTGACGCGCTGGGTCATGGATGACCAACGAAACTTTCTAAGCAAGCCTTTAGCAGGACTAAACAATGCGACGGCAACTCAATGGCCAGATGTTCGTCTGGCTGCATGTATTCGCCTGTGCAGCCCGGCATCTGTCCTTTACCCGCTGTGCCGAAGAGCTGCACATCACCCCCGGCGCGGTCAGCCAGCAGATGCGCCAACTGGAAGAACGCCTGGGTTACCGGCTGTTTCTGCGCCGGGCGCGCGGTGTGGAGCTGAGTGCCGAAGGGCAACGCCTGGCCCAGACGGTGGCCGAGGCCTACGGCAGTATCGAGGCTGAACTGTTGCGCCTGGACGCCGGTGAAATTCGCGGCACCTTGCGCGTGCGCTCAATTCCGTCGTTCCTGGCCAAATGGCTCACCCCGCGCCTGCCGCGCTTTCAGCAGCGATACCCGGACATCGAGCTGCGCCTGGTGGCCGAAGACAGCGCCCAGGCATTGACCCCGGGCGACTTCGACCTGGCTATCGACCTGAACGATGGCAGCTACCCTGGCATGCTCTCGACACCGCTGCTGGACGAACAGATCTTCCCGGTGTGCTCACCCACCTTGTTGCGCGGGCGCCCGCCACTGCATGGGCCGGCAGACCTGGTGCACTACCCGCTGCTGCATGACATCACGGCCTGGCGTGGCAGTTCGGAGTATGCAGAATGGGAGTTCTACCTGGAGGGGATTGGCGCCGCCGGCCTGAATGTGCGGCGTGGCCATACCTTCAACCGCAACCACCTGACCATCGAGGCGGCAATTGCCGGTATTGGTGTAGCGATCGCCCGGCGGACACTGCTGAATGACGAACTGGAGCGCGGCGCGCTGATCGTGCCGTTTGGCGTGCCGATCGCCAACCACAAACGCTACGTGGTGCATTACCCCCCAGGCGGGTTGAATCAGCCGGGCGCGCGGGCGGTGCATGACTGGCTGGTGGAGGAAGCACGGGGGTTCAGGGAATTGCATCCACTGAACAAGGTGTAGGAGCGGCCTTGCCGGGTCGCTCCTACAGGTGTCTTGCGAGCTTTCGATGGCTAGTAAGCCTGCTTGCCGGTAAAGGCATTGAGGGTGCGCACCAGAATCACAAAGTCCAGCCACAGCGACCAGTTGTTGATGTACTCGATGTCCGAGTCCACCCGCTGGATCATCTGCTCAATGTCCTTGGTCTCCCCCCTGAAGCCGCGCACTTGCGCCAGGCCAGTCATGCCCGGCTTGATGTTGTGGCGGGCAAAGTAATCGACGATGTCCTGGGAATATAATGTGTCATGTTGCAACGCATGTGGCCGTGGCCCAACCAGCGACATTTCCCCGGTCAGCACATTGAATAACTGCGGCAGTTCATCGAGGCTGGTACGGCGGATGAAGGCACCAATTTTAGTCAATCGCGGGTCATTCTTCTGCGCCTGTTTGACCACGCCATTGTCCGGCTGATGAACATGCATGCTTCTGAACTTCCAGATACGGAATGACTCGCCGGTCCAGCCCGTACGTTCCTGGCGGAAGAACACGGGCCCACGGCTGGTGAATTTGATAGCCAGTGCAACGCCAATCAACACAGGCGATGCACACAGCAGTATCAATGCCGCCAGCACCCGGTCCTCGATATTCTTCAGGAACAAACTCATGCCCGTCAGCGGTGTTTCAGACAAAGTCAGCACAGGAATACCGGCAATTTCCCGCACGCTGTGGTTGATCAGGCGCAACGAGAAGATATCCGGCACCCAGTTCACGGCAATGCACTTGTCGAGCAACTTGAAGTACACGTCGTTGATAACCTCGGAGCCCCCCAGCGGTGTCACCAGGTACACGGTGCGAATGCCATACTGGGCAACGATTTCATCCAGATCTGCAATGTGACCGAGCACGGGCAGGCGCTGCTTGCCCTCGGCACCTTCATACGCCTGCTCGCCAGCCTTGTCGGTCAGCACACACCCCAGAACCCGTTCGCCAAACCAGGGGTTGTTGCTGATTTTCTGATAAAGGAAATTGGCCAGGTCGCCGTTACCGATAATCAGGGCATTGTCCAGCCGCGCATGCGCGGTAAACCGTTTTTGCAGTTCACGAACCGCAAAGTGCAAGAACAGCTGGGCAATATAACCAATGATGAACAACTGCACGACCAACAACCGTGAGTAGGTTTCACTCTGTTTAGTGAGAAAGGCCATGACCACAAGAAAACAGAATGTTGCCGACCACGCCTTGAACAGGCGGAAGGCCTTGATCGAAAGACCGACGTTAGTGCGGTAGATTGCATAATGGTCGTAGATGACGGCCAGTGCGCCGATCAGCAACAGCAACATGATTACATAATCAGAGGTAATGTAACCAAATTGGTCATAGATGAGATACCAGGCAATACCGGTTACTGCAATACCATCGAGCCCCGCCTGAATGGCGTTACTTACGCTGCTTCTTCTCTGGAGTAAGGAACGACTGCTTCTGGGTTCGAAAACCATTTCAGACCTCATCTATTTGAGCGTAGCAAGTGCCGTCCATCAAACATCAAGTCTTGAATACAGCTTATTCAACGCCAGTGAAGCAGGATCGTGCAGCCCCCAAGCCACTGCTTTCACTGTAGCAGCCACCCGCCATCAGCGCGGATTTTGGCCGATTCATACGGTGCCCCTGGCCGAATCGGCTGCCTTGCGGCACAGCAGGGTGCGCAGCAAGAACAATGGATTGCCTACCACATAACGCATGAACAAACGTTTCGGCTCACGCAACAGACGGTAGGCCCACTCGCCACCCACATGCCGTAACCACTGCGGGGCCCGGCTGACCTTGCCACCGAGGAAATCCAGTATCGCCCCGCCGCACACGATCAGGCACGGCCCGCCAACGGCTGCCAACCTGGCCGCCACCGCTTCCTGCTTGGGCATGCCCATCCCCAGCACGATCAGTTCCGGTTGCTGTTGCTTGGCCAACTGCAGGTAGGTGTCGATGCTGGCAAAGCCATCGTGGACCGATACCGGCACCACGCCAAACAAGGCTTCGCTGCGCTGCACCGCCTGGTTCAGGTACGGTTGCTGCGTGCCCCAAAACGCAACCCGCCGCCCGCGGTATGCCTCCATGAGGCTGGGTATGAAGTCGGTGCCATTCATGTTGAGCCCAGGCTCCAGCCCCAACCGGCGATAAAGGATCGCCATGCCAGAGCCGTCGCGCAACAGCACATCGGCCGCCGACAACGCCTGACAATACTCACCGTCGTGCACCACCAGGTTCATTGCATGGGCATTGACGAACCCCAGCACGGTTGCAGACTCCGGGGCGGCAAGCCGGTCGAGCAGGCACTGCGCCGCGCTGCTGTCAGGCACCACCTCAAGCGTGTCGATAATGCGGTTCCAGCGCTTTTGCCATTGCCACTGAGCCATCAGTCATCATCCCGTTTGGAGCGCACCCATTCGACCTGGCGCTTGATCAGGAACCCCAAATACAGGGGGATCTTCCTTGCGGCGTAAAAAGGCGCGTACAGCAGCACGGAAAACGGGATCAGCTCTCGGCAGAAGCGCGCCCACGCCAGCACCACGGCAAGGCCGAGCATGGCCAGCGCCACAAGTGCGATCCACGCCGGCGCAGCATGGCCTGACAGCAGGTACACCAGCCAGGTCACGAGGTTGAGCCCAAGCAAGGTCAGCACCAGCAACGCCAGGGGTGGCACCAACAGGTCCAGGGTCATGGCCAGCAGGTTGCCGTTACGCTGGCGGATGGCGGCCAGCGCACGCTTGGGCGCATCGGCCAGCATCAAGCCCAGGTGGCCATGCTCCCAGCGGGTGCGCTGGCTGTTCATGCCTTGCTGGCTGGCAGGAAACTGGCTGGTGACCAATGCCTCGGGGCAAAACACCGGCGGCTTGCCCTGCTGGCACAGGTCCAGGCCCAGCTTTACATCTTCCACCAGGTGCCCATTGGCCAGGTTGATCAAGGCCAGGTCGTGCCAACCAAATGCCATGCCTGCCCCCATCAGCTGGCACGGTAGCCCCAGCCGCGCCCAGCCACGCGGGCGTACCAGGTTCTTGACCCGCCAGGCAAACTCGGCCACCTGCACCTTCAACCCGCTACCGGCAGGCGCGCGCATCAGGTACAGCGCCTGCACCGGGCGTTGGGCCTGGTGATAACGGCGCGCCAGGCAGTCAATCGCCCCCTCGCCTACCTGGCAGTCGGCATCCACCACAATCACCACCTCGGGCGGCTGCAGGGCCAGGTGACGTACGCCGAAGTCCAGGGCATAGCCTTTGCCACGCAGCACCGCATCAAAGCGCTCCACCACCTCGGCGCCGGCCTCGCGGGCCAGCCGCGCTGTGTCGTCAGTGCAGTTGTCGGCCACCACCAGCAAGCGGTCGCCTGCCAGTAACTGCGGGGTAATGCTCGCCAGCGTTGCACGAATGATCGCAGCCTCATCGTGGGCCGGTACCAACACAGCCACCCGCGGGCGCACGCTGATGCCCAAGGGCCGCGTGCGCGGCGGCAGGCAAGCCAGCAGCATCTGCAGGAAGAAAACGGACACAGGCACAAGGGCGATGACCGCCAGCAGGCCCAGTAACCAACTCAATACAGTCATCATGCGGATGCCTTGAAGTAGCCGGCCAGCTTGGCCGCCTCGGTGTCGATATCATGCCGTTGCAGCACGCGCTGGTAAGCCGCCTCGCCCATGCGCTGCAGCACTTCGGCGGGTTGCGCAAGGCACTCGGCCATGGCCTGGGCCAGTTCGTCCACGGCGCCAGCGGGGAACAGCCAGCCGTTCTCACCCGGGCGTACCAGCTCCGGGATACCGGCCACATAGGTGGTCAGTACCGGACGGCGCAAGGCCATGGCTTCCATGATCACCACCGGCAGGCCCTCGGCGAAGCTCGGCAATACCAGCGCGCGGGCCGCAAGGATTTCCTCGCGCACCTGTGCGCTGCTGATCCAGCCGGTGATGCGTACCTGCTGCTGCAAGCCGTGCCGGGTAATCAGGGCTTCGATCTGCTCGCGCATCTCACCGTCACCTGCCAGCACCAGTTCGAAGGCGATCGACTGCGCCGCAAGCTGGCGCGCCGCCTCAAGCAACAGCAGTTGGCCTTTCTGCTCACAGAGCCGGCCGACGCACACCAGCCTTGGCCCCGCCGGCACATTGACCGACGCCACCTCATGGAAACCTCGCTCAAGGCCGCAATGCACCACTTTCACCTTGGGCCAGTGCTCGTGCGCCACCCAACGAAACAGCTGGCTGCGCCCGTAAGAACTTACCGCGGCAACAAAGGCGGCACGCCGCACCTTCTCGCCCATATGCAGGAACTGCGGTTTGTCGAATTCTTCCGGCCCATGCACGGTAAAGCTGTAGGCCGGACCGCCCAGCAGGTTGGCCAGCATCACGACCTCGGTAGAGTTGGTGCCAAAATGGGCATGAACGTGCTTGGCCTCCCCGGCTTGCAGCCATTGCAACACCTGGCAGGCCTCGGCCAGGTACACCAGGTGGTAGGGCCACGCGCGGTCGGCGCGCAGGCCAAGGCGCATGGCCACCCGCAAGGCCTGGAAAAAGCGCCGCGGTTGCGCACGCAGCACCTGCAACGTTGGCGTCAGCAACCCCTTGACGCCGCCTTGCAACACATACCGGGTCATGGCGCGTTCGCTCGTGTCCTCGGCGTCCTGCAACTCGGCGTCCCACCCCCGCAGGGCAATGCGTTGTACCTCTACGCCCTGGCGCTCCAGCGCCAGTATCTCGCGGCGGATGAAACTGTGGCTGACCTTCGGGTACTGATTGATGAAGTAAGCGATGCGCATACGAATCCAGATCCAAACCCGCTTGATGACCCACCTCCCCTGGCAACCTTCACTTCAGGCTGTCGACTATGGGCGGTCGGTCCACTGCCGATGCACTCGCAACAAATGCATCCCCCTGTTTTCCTTGTAGTCCAAGGTTGTGACCGCTGCTTGGCAATGCTGCCTGCAAGCGCGTGAAAACATCGTCGAGCATCGCTTGGCGGCGGCGGTACATCGCCCGTTTCTTCGCTGGAATGTCGGCCTCTGCCCGCTGCGCCTGGGCAAGCGGAAGGCTGAAGAAATCCGCAAAATTCGATGCACTGGCACCGTGTTCCTGCCAGATGACGTCATAGTTGGCGGCAAGGTCCTGGCCTTTGTCGCTGCCAAAATACGGATGCCGATGGTGTCGGCAGTCATCGCTGACCGCATACAGGTGCGTGACACCCAGCGTCCGGGCCAGGCACTTCAGCGCTTCGAGCACCAGGCTGCGCGGGCGCAGGCCTTCGAAGTCCTTGGTCAGGTCGCGGTAGATAGCCAATGAGGTTTCGCTGTCGATGCCTTTGTGGATGCCCTGCACGGCCCCGATGAACAGGCACAGCTCACCCTGGCTGCGGCACAGGGTAAACGCCAGTGAAGCCACGCGCAGGTCGCCCTGGAACAGGTTCAGCACCAACTCGCCTTCGCGTTTGAACCAGATCGGCCGGTCCAGCACCAGGCGGCAGCCCGGCGAATGGCTGGCCAGATCGCACAGCGTCAGGCTTTCGTCCCGCCCCAGCAGCAACAGCGCCGGAAACTCGCCGGCCAGCACTTCATAGTGCGAAGCGACCACCGCCAGGCGCTGCGGGGCTTCCCAGCATTTGCTGAGGTAAGGCCACTGCACCACACCGATGCAGTCCACACCCAGCCGCCGCACGCCCTGCTCGCCGAGTGCCGCCGTGATGCGCTGCATGAAACCATTCAACTCAGGCCATTGCCTGGCAATCTGCAGCATCAACTTGTACTTGTTGTTCAACGCCCGCAACGAGTAGCCCGGTTGCAAGGTGAACACGCTTTTCACGAGGGTGCCGAGCATCATGGTCATCTCTCATTTGTACTCGATCAACGCTGATTTGCCGGCCGCGAAGCGGTGGCGCAAGAACTTCAGCTGGCCGAGCATTTCCGGGAATTTGCCCAACACCAGGAACACCGCCTGCAGCCAGTTTTCGCGCGCCGACTTGCCACCGCGGCGAGCCAGGCGCACGGCCTGCAACGGGTAAATCAATAGCAACAGCAAGCCCCAGGCACCCAGCAGCAGGCAGGCCAGCACGATCACCAAGGGTATGCCCAGGCCCCATAGCCAGGCCCGACGTGACTCGCGCAACCAGTGCCGCTCGGGCGGCTGGCCATGCAGGTAGGCCCCTTCGGCATAGGCATGGCCGGCACGCAGGCTGCGCCGCCACCACTGGCTAAAGCGGGTCATGGCAGCGTCGTGCAGGGTCATTTCGGCGGCCAGGCGCCACACCTTCCAGCCCTTGGCGCGCAAGCGTACGCACAGTTCAGGCTCCTCACCGGCAATCAGCTCGGCGCGAAAGCCACCGACGGCGGCAAAAGCCTCTGCCCGCATCAGCGCATCGCCACCGCACGCCTTGGCTTCACCGATGGGGGTGTCCCATTCCAGGTCGCAGAGCAGGTTGTACACCGACCGCTCCGGGAAGCGCTCCCGTCGGCGACCACACACCACCGCCACCTCGGGGTGCTGGTCGAGAAACACTTGCGCCGTGGCCAGCCAGTGGGCATCCACCTCGCAATCGCCATCGACAAACTGCACCAGCTGCATCGAAGGCAGTAGCCGCTGCAAGGCGCTGAAGCCTTCGTTACGCGCGCGCGCGGCGGTAAACGGGATGGCCATGTCCAGCGCCAACACCTCCACGCCGAGGCTACGGGCCAGTTGCAGCGAGCCGTCGGTGGACCCCGAGTCGACATACATGACCTTGCCCGCACCGTGTACCAGCGAACGCAGGCAGCGCTCCAGGCGCGGGCCCTCGTTGCGGCCAATGACCACCACACCGGTTACTGCCGCCATGGGCCTCACTCGGCGGCGGCCGTGGCGGCTGGCTGCCTGGCCTTGATGGTGGCCGGCACCCCTACTGCCAGGCAATTGTCCGGCACATCTACCAGCACCACGGCATTGGCGCCGATGATCACGTTGTTGCCAATGCGGATGCTGCCCAGCACCTTGGCCCCAGTACCAATATCGACGTTGTTGCCAAACACCGGGGCAATCGGCTCATCGACATTCTTCAAGCCCACCACCACACCGTTGCGGATGCGGCAGTCATCGCCAAACCGGGCATAGCCACTGACGACGATGCCACCAAAATGGTCGATGACGAAGTTGCGGCCGATCACCACTTCGCACGGCAGTTCGATACCGGTGATGATCTGCACGAACTTGAACAGCACCTTGTAGACCAGCGAGAAGAGTTTGCGCAGCAGTGCCGGGCGCACGGTGTAGCGCCAGCGGCCAAAGCGATACACCAGCAGTACCCAGAAGCCCTGCGCGCCCCAATCTCCGCCATGGGCCCGCAGGTCGGCACGAATATTCTCGAACATGGCTTTACCTACCTTGTCGGTTGGCTGGCGTACCGGGTCTTGAACAACAGTGACCAGGTCGCCCGGCAATGACGCCAGCAGGCCTGAATCGCGCCCCAGCCGCGTCGCTTCAACAGCGCCTTGAGTGCCAGCACCAGGTCACCCAGGGTGACCAGCAGCATGTGCAGGGCAAGCCCCGGCACCCCGTGATGCTTGCGGAAATACAACAGCTCGCTTTCGATCTGGTAGGACGAGATCTGCCGGCTGGCCGCCTCCAGCTCTGCCACCGACTTGGAGCTTTCGCCCCCGATGTGCACCACCGTGGTATGCGGGTAGAACACCACTTTCCAGCCCGCCTCCTTCACCCGCTTGCAGTGGTCCACCTCTTCGTAATAAAGAAAATAACGCGGGTCGAACAGGCCCACCTTGTCCAGCACTTCGCGGCGCACCAGATAGAAGCAACCCGGTAACCAGTCACACTCGCGCACCGAGGCGTGGTCCCAGGTCATTTCATCGACCATCTTCAGCCCCGGGAAAAACCGCCCCAGCCCGGTACGCCCGACAAAGACGTTGAGCGGCGTTGGGAAGTAGCGGCAGCTGGGCTGCAGATCACCGTCGCGGCCTTCCAGGCGTACCCCTAGCACGCCGCACTCCGGGTGGGCGTCCATGTAGTCGAGGGTTTTTTGCAGGGAGTCGGCGGCAACGAAGGCATCGGTATTGAGCAGCAAGGCGTACTTGCCCTTCAGGTGCGCCAGCAACTGGTTATTGGCCCGGCCGAAGCCCACGTTCTGCTTGTTGCTCAGCAACAATGCCTCGGGGCACACCTGACTCATGCGCTGCACCGAGTCATCGCGCGAGGCGTTGTCCACCACCAGGTAACTGGCCAGCCGCTCGCTGTCGGCCCGGCGCAGCGCATCGAACATCGGCTGCAGCAGCCCGGCGGTATTGAAGTTGACCACCATGACATCCACAGGTTTGCTAGCCATTGTTGCCGTCCCCGAAGAAGTACTGGCGCCTTTGCGCCATCAACAGCGGTTCAACTTCCGGGTCGTAAGCGCCGTTGCGCTGTTTTACCAGCTCAATCCACGGGTAACTCTCGCAACGCGCCTCGACCCGTTTGATCAACTGTTCGGTGGTGCAGATGAACTGCGCCGGGTTGCCGCCAAACACGGTGCCTGGTGGCACGTCCTTGGTCACCACCGCGCCTGCGGCCACGATCGATTCCGGGCCGATGGTCACGCGGGGCATGATGATCGCGCCATGGCCGATGAAGCAGTTGTCCTTGATATCGATGAAACCGACCGAATCCAGGTGCTTGCCAAAGCGATGTTCGATCAGCAATACCACCCCGTCATGCCCGATCAGCGTGCAGTCGGACAAGCCCACGCTGTTACCGATGCGAACCAGCGAAGGGTCGAGAAACTTGCAGCCTGTATTGACGAAGAAGTTGCTGCCGACAGTGTGAAAGTTCCCCCATCGGGCGAGGTAGGCACCCCATTCAAGACCAGAAGGGTTGCAGAACCTCCTGTAGAACTTGCCCCCTCGCCCGGTTGCATGGGCGTAGTGCGCCACTGCCTTGCGTATCCATCCCTTCATACTGCCTGGCCTCGCGATCTGAACAATCTGGAGTGTCCTGAGGCGTTCCGGTCTCGTTCTTCTAGGTGCTGACCGCAGCGCTCAACCCATGTACAACCTGCATCATGCAGCGGCGCCGCTAGCCGCTCTCATCCTGGTATCGAGGTGGTCGGCCAGCCGTACGGCAAACTGCAACAACGGCATGGTCGGGTTGGAGGCGCCGCCCTTGGCGAAGATACTGCTGCCGGCGACATACAGGTTCTCGGTACCGAACACCTTGCAATTGGCATCCACAACACCGAACTGCGGCGAAGCTGCCATGCGCGTGGTACCCATGTGGTGGGCATGCGGCGCCATCTTCAGCGGTATCGAGGTGTCGTAGACGAAATCGTTGAGCTTGACGAAGCCCAGGTCCATGTCGGCGAACTGCTTGGCCAGTTCGCTGCCAATGCACTTGATGGTGTGTCGGTCATCAGCACTCAGCGCCCAGTTGACATTGACCTTGGCCACTCCCAGTGCGTCCTGCTCGTTCAGCAGCGAAATGCGGCTGTGCAGGTTGGGGAACTGCTCGATCATGGTGCTGATAACGCCGTCACCGGGGCAGCTGAACTTGGCGACGAAGGCAATCTTGCTGGCAACCCCCATGTCGCAGGCCAGGTTCTCCAGAAAATGCTTGACCTCGGCGGTGCGGCCGTAGGTCTGCACATCGGCCAACAGCGCTGCGGTGACATTGCCTTTACCGGCCTTGTACTCCTCGACGAATGCATCGGTGGTGTAGTACTGCCGCGGCTCCGGGTCCTGCCCGGACTTGAGGATGAACGTGCCCAGGTCGATGTTCAGGTGCTCCATGAAACACCCGCCCACCAGCCCTTCCTTGTTCACCACGCCAGCCGCCACCAGCGTCTGGCTATTCAGCAACTGCCGGGCATTCTCGATGGCACCCGTAGCCAGAATGAAGTGCCTTGCCACCAGGCGCTGACGATTGCGGTCATAGTCGGATAAAACCACCGCAGCCAGATGGCCGGAGCCTTTGTCGAACTCCAGGTCTACGCAGTTGCAGTTGATGAATACATCCAGGCCTTTGGTCTGCTCCAGTGCCGTGGCGTACTTTTGCGCAAAGCGTGTCGGCGTGCTGAGCAGAAAGCGGTCTGCCTCGAAGTCACCGCCATCCAGGCCGGTATTCATCGCACGAAAATCCGAGCCGGCTGGCAGGTCGACGATGTCCATGGCTGCCGGCAGGTAGCCTTCGATCTCCGAATAGGGAATCGGCCAACCCGGCAAGTCACCTGGCGGGGCGACGGTAAAGTCCGACGGGGTAAATGGCCGGCAACGGCCGGCCCAGTGGTTGGAAGTGCCCCCCAGGTAACGCAGGCGGGTCTCCTCGGCATACAGCTCCAGGCCCGTGGATGCGCAGGCGTACAAGCCTTGCGAGTGCGGCGCATACTCGCGCCCCCCGCCTTCGGCGAGCAATACGTTCCAGCCGGCGGCGGCCAGGCGCAAGCCCAGAGTAATACCCGCCGGGCCGGCACCGATAATGCAGAAATCGTAGTTGTCGCGCAGCGTTTTGTGCTGCTGAAAGTCCTTGATCATGCTGGCTCGTTCCGCAAGTAACGGGACGGCAATACCCAACCGTTGATCATCACGAACCCGGGCGGTTCGACAGGTTTGCCAGCCACGGACGCCGAGGCGCCAAACACCGCCCCACCCACACCGAGCAAGACACAACTCTGGAGAAAGCCTCTACGGCCCAACTGCGTTGTACAAAAAGTGAGCTTCCCCATGATCCCGTGACCTGTACCCATGAAAGTTACACCCAGCACGCCGCTTTACAGCCAGTCGAAAAAGGCCGTCAGCAGCGCCCCGCACAGCGCCCCGACCAGCAGCATCGGCAGCACCACCAGCTCACGTTTCAGGCTGAACATGCCCAGTTTGCAGTTCACATACACAACCAGCACGAGTGTTGGCACGGCATGCAGGGCAACCCCCCAGATGGCCCACTCCACACCACCAATCGCCAGCAATAGCGGCAGCAGCCCCCATAGCGAGACCAGGCGGATGATGTTGTCCATGGCCTGATACTTGGTCAGGCCCAAGGCAATCCACACCTGATGAGCCAATGTATAGCGCATTACGATGAACGACAGCGAAAGAATTGCCAGCATAGGGCCAGCTTCACGGTAGCGATCGTCGTACATCCAGCCAATCAGCAGCGGGCTGGCGGTCAGGAAACCGCCGCAGATGAACAGCACCAGCAGGTCGACCAGCAGGCGGAAGCGGTGATACAGCGCTGTCAGGCGCTCCTTGTCGTCGGCCCTTGCTGCTTCACTGAAGGCAGGAAGCGCCACGGCACCGACAATTTTCATCAACGCGGTCTGCACCGCGCCCAGAATCAGCACGGCAATCGAATACACCCCCAGTTGCGCCGCCGACATGCTGGCGCCAAACCAGATGCGGTCACCGTACATGGCCAGCACGCCAACCATCGATGACAACAGGATCCAGCGGCCAAACACGATCAACTCGGTCAGCGCCGTACGGTCCCAGCGCAGCTGGTTGTTCGGCCCCTCCAGGGCGGTATGCCCCAGCACGGTCCAGGCTACCGCCGAAACCAGGCCGGAGATCACCAGGGCCCAGATCGAATGGGTCAGCAAGCCCAGCACCAGCATCACCACCAGGCCGGCCACCTGCGAGGTCAGGTCGACCAGCACCACGCGCTTTTGTTGGAAAGTTCGTACAGCCACATCTATCTTGGTGGACTGGAACCCCCAGATGGCTGCCGACAGGCCGGTTACCGCCAGCACCATGGGCAGCACCGGGGCAGCATAGGTAGAGTCCGCCGGCCACAGTTCTGCCAGCTGGGCCAACCAGGCGCCCAAGGCCAGTAACAGGGTCAGGGCAAACAACAGGAAGCCGCGGATGATCTGCACGGTCCAGGCGGTGTTGAGGAAATCCGGGTCGTCACCACGGTGACTCTGGATGATGTTCTGGCGCAGGCCAACATCGGAAAGCAGATGCAGGAGTACCGAAACGGTGGTGGCGATGACCATCACCCCGAACATTTCCGGCAGCAGCAAGCGGGCCATGATCAGATTGCCGCCCAGGCGCATCACCTGAGAAGCCACCTGCGAGACCAGGTTCCACGACCCGGCCCTCAAGGCCCGGTTGCGCAGGCTCGCAGCGGCTGACACATCAATCGACGGCATGACTTCAATCTCTGACTGATTGGCTAAAAGTCACTATAGTTTCAATTAGCCACGATGCTAGCCGTTGCCCACCGAGGGAAAGGTGTACATAGCCGATGCCTGAACATTTTCGTGCGTTGATCGTCATCCTGTTTTTGGCGAGCGTGGTCTTCCTGATGGCGCGGCGACCCGCCACCGACCTTATTCCGCTCAGCGACTACAAGCGCCGGCGCAATCTCTGGTTCCTGCTGACGGTGCTGGCCTTTGCCTCGCACAGCTTCTGGCTGTACCTGGGTGCAGGCGCGGTCATCCTGTTGCTTGCAGGGCGCCGCGAGCACAACCCCATGGCGCTGTTCTACATGCTGCTGTTCCTGATTCCGCCGGCATCGGTGCAGGTGCCCGGGTTTGGCGTGGTCAACTACCTGGTCGACCTCAACCATATCCGCCTGCTCACCCTGTGCGTGCTGCTGCCGGCCGCGCTGCAGCTGCGCCGGCAAGCGGACACGTTGCGATTCGGCCGTACCTGGGCCGACAGGCTGCTGGCGGCCGGGCTGCTGCTGATGAGCGTTTTGTATCTGCGCGAAACCACCCTCACCGACACCCTGCGTCAGGCGCTGTACCTGTATGTCGACGTATTCCTGCCGTACTACGTCGCCAGCCGTGGCCTGCGCCAGATCAGCGACTTCAAGGATACCTTGCTGGCCTTCGTGCTCACCGCCTTCGTCATGGCGTTGATCGCCGTGGCCGAATATGTGCGCCACTGGTTGCTGTACAGCGCCCTGATCGATGCAATGGGGGTGCCGTGGAGCATGTCCGGCTACCTCAGCCGCGGCGGTGCGCTGCGGGCCAGCGTCACCACCGGCCAGGCGATTGCCCTGGGTTATGTGATGAGTGTGGCGATCGGTCTGTTCCTGTTCGTACAGGGGTATGTGCAACGCCCGCTGCACAGAGCCATGGGCGCCCTGCTGCTGGCCGCCGGGCTGTTCGCGCCGTTGTCACGTGGGCCATGGATCGGCGTCGTGGTCATCGTGGTGGTGTTCATTGCCATGGGCAAAGGCGCGGTCAGGCGCCTGGCGCTGCTGGGCGCGGCTGGCATGCTGGCACTGCCCTTGCTGACCGTCGTACCGGGCGGTGACAAGGTGCTGGACCTTTTGCCGTACATCGGCAACATCGAAAAAGAGAACATCACCTACCGCGAGCGGCTGATGGACAACTCCTGGATCGTCATCCAGCGCAACCCGCTGTTCGGCTCGTTCGACTTCCGCAACACCCCGGAAATGCAGTCGATGATCCAGGGCGAAGGCATCATCGACATCGTAAACACCTACATCAACCTGGCGCTGCGGGTGGGGCTGGTCGGGCTCGGCCTGTTCGTTGCGTTCTTTGCCGTGGTGTTGAGGGGTATCCGCAGGGCCATGCTCACTTTCCCCGACAAGGATGACGAACGACGACAGCTGGGGCGAGTGCTGCTGGCAACACTCATCGGCATTCTGGTGATCATTTTTACCGTCAGCAGCATCACCTTCATACCGGTGGTGTACTGGTCAATCGCGGGGCTTGGCGTGGCGTACATCCAGATGGTCCGCCGGCTTGACGACAGCCCGGCTACCGAGCTGGCCGAAACCGGCCTTCAACCCAGGTAATGTCCATGAACGTGCTTACCCTGCGTCACCTTGTGCAGGCTTCGGCCATGGCTGGCCTGGCTTTGCTGCCGTTGGCCGGCTGGGCTTCGCAGTGGCAGGTCAGTGTCGATGAGCAGAATGGCCTGCCTACGGTGACATACGGCGGCGGGCCGGTGATGAAAGCCAAGTTCGACTTCTGGGCGGCCAACTGGAGCTGGACCGGCTTTTACACCGATTTCAAGGTCAATGGCCCCTACCAGTACACGCTGCTGGGCAAGAACAAGGAGCTGGACTTTGACCTGAAGGCGGATATCCGCAAGGAGCAGGCACAAACCCTGAGCTGGGCCTTCGACCTTACCGCCCACAGCCGCCAGGCCGGGGTGATGGGTGGCGGCATGGTGTTCCAGTTCGACCCGGGGCAGATCGCCGGCGACATGGGCGCCCCGCAACTGCTGCCCGACAACCGCGGCTGGTCATGGGGCAAGGCGGACCAGGTCCGACGCGTCGAGATGCGCTTCGATCCGCCACTGGCCAAGGTCTATTTCGAGCGCGGCAACCCGTCCGAGCTGCGTGCGTTTTTCTACAAAGACCCGATCAGCGCCGGCCGCCAGCAGCTGAAGGCGGTGCTCAACGTGACCGGCGACATCGAGCTGGGGCCCACCCCCACCGAGCGTTTCGGCCTCGCCAACCCCGCCAACTGGCCCGATGACCAGCTGGACTGGCGCACCTCGCCGGTGGACCTGTCGTTCCTCAACGCCGCGGAAAAGCCCGCCGGCAAGCGCGGTTTCGTCAAGGCGGTCGGCGAACAGCTGATGTTTGCAGACAACACCCCGGTGCGCTTCTGGGGCACCAACCTGTCTGCCTATTCGCTGTTCAAGAGCCCTGACGAAGAAATCCGCCAACAGGCCAAACGCCTGTCGGCACTGGGCTTCAACCTGGTGCGCCTGCACCACCACGATTCGCCGTGGGTCAGCCCGAACGTGTTTGGTGACGGCACCCTGGTGCGCGATACCCAGCAGCTCAGCGCCGAATCGCTGCGCAAACTCGACCTGTGGATCAAGGCACTCAAGGACGAAGGCATCTACATCTGGCTGGACATGCACGTGCAACGTGCGTTTACCGCCAACGACAATATTGAAGACTTCGATGAGCTGCCCGAGAAGGAAGGTCGCGTCGACCTGAAGGGTTACGCCTACCTGAACGACAGTATCCAGAAAGCAATGAAACGCTTCGCCGAGCAGTACCTGACCCATGTGAACGAATACACCGGCCTGGCCTACAAGGACGACCCGGCCATCGCCGCCGTGTTGATCACCAACGAAAACGACCTCACCCAGCACTACGGTAACGCCCTGATGCCAGACAAGGACGTACCGCGCCATAGCGAGCGCTACATGGCGGCAGCCAAAGCCTTCGCCAAGCAGCATGACCTGCCCGCCGACCTCACCTGGCGTGCCTGGGAGCATGGCCCGTCGAAGCTGTTCCTCAACGACCTGGAGCAACGCTTCAACGCCGACATGATCGCCCACCTGCGTGGCCTGGGCGTCAAAGTGCCGATTGCCACCACCAGCACCTGGGGCGGCAACGGCCTGAGCGCACTGCCGGCGCTGACCGCAGGCGATGTCGTCGATGCCCACAGCTACGGGGCCATTGGCCAGCTGGAGAAGAACCCGTTGACCAGCGACGGCATGATCGACTGGATCGCCGCCGCCCAGGTGGTCGGCAAACCGCTGACCGTCACCGAGTGGAACGCCGAGCCGTTCCCGCTGCCCGACCGCCACTCGTTGCCGCTGTATGTAGCCGGCACCGCCAGCCACCAGGGTTGGGACGCCATGATGCAGTACGCCTACAGCCAGCAAGGGTTCAACCCGGGCTGGCGCACGGCGGACAACTGGCACGCGTACAACGACCCGGCGATGATCGCCACCCTGCCCGCGGCCGCCCTGCTCTATCGCCGTGCGGACGTCAAACCGGCAACAACCCGCTATGTGTTCGCGCCGACGCCCGCCACCCTCTACAACCAGGAGATCACCCCGCGCAATTCGGTACTGCTGCGCACAGCCATGGAAAAGGGCCAGTTGCAGATCGCCCTGCCGCCGACACCGGAACTGCCCTGGCTGAAACCCGCTGCCATCCCGTCTGGCGCGCAGGTGTTGCAGGACCCGGGGCAATCGCTGCTGGCCGCCGACGCCGCGGAGTCGGTGACCGACACCGGCGAGCTCAAGCGCAACTGGCAACAAGGCATCTACACCATCGACACGCCACTGACCCAGGCGGCCACCGGCTGGCTGGGTGGCCGCTCGGTCAGCCTGGGTGCCGTACAGGTACAGACGAAAACGCCTTACGCCAGCGTCGCAGTACAGAGCCTGGACGGCAAACCCTTGGGCCAGTCGCGTGAGCTGCTGCTGTCGCTGGGCACGCGTGCCATGCCCAAGGCCGATGACAAGACGCCGTTCAACGTGGAACCGCTTCAAGGCACGTTGACCATCAAGGCACCCGCCGGTCTGAAACTGTTCGCCCGCGATGCACAGGCACAGTTGAAGGCATTGCCGGTGGTCTACAAGGATGGGCAGTACAGCATTACGTTTGACGGCAACTACATGTCCAACTGGCTGTTCTTGAAATAGGGTATAGGGCCATCTACGCTCAGGTCACCTGTAGCTGATCATCCCACCTGCACGTTTCAGGGACGGTTCACTGCGTCTGTAAACAGCAGAATCCAGGAGGTGCGGATGAAATTTCTGGTAGTGGGTGGTGCAGGCTACATTGGCTCCCACATGGTCAAGCACCTGCTCGGTGCCGGCCATGAGGTGGTGGTGGCGGACCTGGTTTCGCCTGGCCCCGGCATCCAGTGGGCCAAGCTCGACATTGCCGACGAAGCTGCCCTGGATGTGCTGTTTGGCGTCTGCCACTTCGATGCGGTGTTTCACTTTGCCTCGTTCATTCAGGTCGGCGAGTCGGTCAGCGCACCCGGCAAGTACTACCAGAACAACGTCGCAGCCACCCTCGCCTTGCTGCAGGCCATGGTGAATGCCGGCATCAAGAACCTGGTGTTTTCTTCCAGTGCCGCCGTTTACGGTAACCCGCAGTACGTGCCGATCGATGAAGCGCATGCCAAAGGGCCGATCAACCCTTATGGGCTGAGCAAATGGATGGTCGAGCAGATTCTCGAGGACTTTGACCGGGCTTATGGCTTGAAGTCTGTATGCCTGCGTTACTTCAATGCCGCCGGTGCCGACCCCGATGGCCAGCTGGGTGAACGCCACGAACCGGAAACCCACCTGATCCCGCTGATCCTGCAGGCCGCTTCAGGCCGCCGCGAGGCGGTGACGGTGTTTGGCCGGGATTACGATACGCCGGATGGCACCTGTATCCGCGACTACGTGCATGTGGCCGACCTGGCAACGGCGCATGCGTTGGCGGTGGATTATTTACTGGCGGGTGGCGAGCGCACCGCGTTCAACCTGGGCAATGGCCTCGGCTTTTCAGTGCAGCAGGTGATCGATACAGCCCGGGCGGTGACCGGGCGGCAGATCAATACCCTTGACGCGCCACGCCGCGCTGGCGACCCGCCACGGCTGGTGGCCGATGCGAGCAAGGCGCTGCAGGTGCTGGGCTGGCGGCCGGAGTTTGCTTCGCTGGAGCAGATTGTGCGGCATGCGTGGCAGTGGGAGTTGCAGTATCCCTGGGTTACCCGCCAGCAGACCTGAGATTACGAAGGCGGTGCGCGCCCCCCTGTGGGAGCGGGTTCACCCGCGAACACCGGCGAAGCCGGTGCCATGGACCGCGTCGCATCCTTCGCGGGTGAACCCGCTCCCACAGGGGTATGCGATTAGCCTGCCTACAGGTACATGCCTTAATAATAAGTTCGCGGCTGCTCGTCAGCCTTGTTCAGCACCGTCCCGACCAGGTTCACCGTGGCCAGGTGATGCAGGCAGTCCTCGATTTCCTTCTTGTTGTTCATCCCGTTGGCCACCACCAGCAGTACACAATCGAACTTGGGTATCACGGTGATCGCATCGTCAGAGCTGAGCAGTGGCGGCAAATCGAAAATGCAGATGCGCGAGTCGTAGCGGTTGCGTAAATCGCTGATCAGGTTGTTCACCTTGGGCGACGACAGCATCTCGGTCGACATCGGCACCGGCACACGCGTCGGCAACACCACAAAGCGCGGCAACGTCGGGTTGACCAGGCATTCCTGCAACTCGGCCTTGTCCGTCAGGTACTCGTTCAGCGCCTGCTCCATGGGCAGGCCAAGGGTACTGCCGACTTTGGGCCGGCGCAGGTCAAAGTCCACCAGCAATGCAGTCTTGGTCGTGTGGTGAGCAATACTCATGGCCAGATTGATCGCCAGCACCGTCTTGCCCGCCTCAGGCGTTGGCGAGGTGATCGCCAGGGTACGCCAGCCGTTCTCCTCCATGGCCCTGAGCACCTGCGTGCGCAGCAGGTCGATCGGCCCGTTCATGTTGGAGTTCTTGTTGTACGCCACAATGCGGTGGCGCTCCAGATGGTCCGCCCGCAGCGGCACCACCTTGGTGTTCACATAATCGAACTGGCCTGGCACTTCCGCCAGCGCGGTGCCGGGGGCGGGTGACAATGCCTGGGGGGTGCCCGGGGTAACCTGGTGAAGATTATTGCCAACAGACGGCTTGGTCCTGTCCATCACTGCTTTCCCTATGCAAACCGAGATATGACTTTGAACAACAGCACATCCAGTGGCATGTAGAAGACGTGCACCAGCACTACCATGATAGCCGCCAACGCCAGTGCCGCCAGGATCAGCCAGTTACGCCAGCGTTTGCGCCTGGCCACGTCGGCCCGGGTATCGATGTAGGGGATTGCCACCAGCACCCGTTTGCCCAGCAGGTTTTCCAGAGCGCCGACGCCGCGCACGCGCTGGTTGAGCATTTCCAGCAGCATCACCAGGGCGCCGCCGCCTGCCGGTGCCAGCACCAGGCCCAACGCAGCGATCTTCTTGCGATTAGGCTTGATCGGTTTTTCTGGCATCAGCGGTGGCTCCAGCAGCACAAAGCGCTCGGCCTTGTTCTCCTGCTCCAGGCTTTCGGTAATCTTCGCGCCCATTTCCTTGGCGCGGATTTCTTCATACTTCTTGCGCGCGTTATCGTGGTCACGCATCAAGGTCACCAGGCCGCGCTCGACTTGCGGCGCCTCGAGGATTTCGGCCTCGTAGCCCTCCATCTTTCTGGTCAGCTCGCGCTTTTGATCGGCCAGCGAGCTGATACGTTCCTGGGCCGCGCTCATCTTGGCTCGAACGCGGGCCACGTCGAGGCTGACTGTGGACGTGGTGGCCGTGCGCCCGCCGCTGGCTTCGAGCGCCTGGATCTTGCGCTTGACCGCCACCACATCCGGGTGGGCATCCTTGTAGCGGGTCAGCAACCGCGCGTATTCGGCCTTCAGGCTTGGCAGGTCCTGGGGCTGGTCGGCACTGGCTGGCTTGCTGCCTTCGGTAGTCTTGGTGGCCAGGCCGGCATTGGCCGCCGACAGCTCAAGCTCCAGGTAGCGCAGTTCTTCCTGGGCGGCCTTGTAGTCACGGTCGACCTCGCGGAACTCCAGCTCCGAACGCGAGAGCATGTTCATGCGCAGGGTCTGGTGCTCTGGCAACGCATTGGCGTGGGCCTGTTTGAAGTCGGCCAGCTGGTTCTCCAGGCTGGCCAGTTCGGCACCCAGCTTGTTGGCCTCCTGGGTAAGAAACTCGGTGGTTTCGTTGGCCCGCTCGGTGCGCTGCTTGAGGTTTTCGTTAAGGAACAGGGTGACCAGTTCGTCGGCCACTTCCTTGGCGACTTCCGCCTGCTTGTGTTCGAAGGACACATTGAACGCAACCGTCGCCTCGCCTCGCCCGCGCACGAACGTGGTGAGGGTTTCGACCACGATGGCATTGCGCATCTGGTCGATCTTGTCGGACTCGCTCAGGCGCTTGTCGGCGAACAGGTTGTACTTGTCGATAATGCGCAGCAGGTTCTCGCGCGTCATCACCCGCTGGCGGATCACCTCGATGCGCTCATCGGCAAAGCTGGTGGTGTTGGTCGACACCAGCTCGGGCGAAATCTGCTGTGACTCCACAAGGATGGTGCCGGTCGACTGGTAGAGCGGCGGCACCATCAACGCGACCGCCACGGTCGCGGCAAGAATGACTACGGCACTCACCCCTAACACCAGGGCCCTGTCCTTGATAATGGCGATGTAATCTCTGATGGAGAGTTCGTAGTCAGACTTCATGGGGCCACCTGCCTGAAGTTCAGATGTCGGGGTACCTGTACGTCAACGTCAAACCAACGATCGTAGCGGTTGCATCGGGCGCCTGGTCTTGTTGCCGCTCCTTGTACATCAGCGACAGGCGCAGGTCCCAGTACGGCGAAAACTGTCGGCTGGCCCAGACGCTGTACGTCTGCAATGTGTTGGGGCTCTGCCCTTTGCTGTCTTGCCAGGCAGCGTCAGCGCCCACCCGGTCCAGTTCGGTGAGGGCGTAACTCCACACGCCACGCACCTGGTCCAGCTCGGCAAAGCCGCCTTCAGCGCTGGCCACCGTGCTACGCTCGGCGGTCAGGCTGGCAATGGCACGCGTGCCGGTGTACAGCAACGCCACCCCACCCTCCCCGCGTCGGCCGCCGTCGTCGCCAGACACCTGGTTGACGCCAATGTGCGCATCGGCGCTCAGGCCTTCGGCAAGCTGGTACTTGATGCCGACTGCCGGGGTGTAGCTGTTGGACGCGGTCGCGGTAAGGTCCTGCTCGGGCTCATAGCGTCGGGCACCGAAGCGGGTATATACATCGGCCCGCTCGCTCCACGCGTAGGTCCAGGTAAACACGTTTGCCAGTTCGTCGTACCCCGTCAGCGTACTGATGTCATAACGGGCACGGTTAAACGTGGTTTCGTTGCTCAAGGTACTGCGCTCGGTAACCGCCTGGCTCCAGTTGCCGGTCAGGGTGTAGAGCTTTTGCGTACCGTCGGTGGTGATCACCCCGGTATCCAGCACTGTCCCCGACAGTGTCGAACTTTCGTTGTAACGCGCCACCAGGCCGAAACGCCCACGCTCGGTGGTGCGCTGCCAGCCCAGGCTGATATCAGGGTCTTCACGGTCATCGACCACATCCGTGTCGGACGAGCGCAACACATGCATGCCCAGCCCCAACCTCAATTCGTCCTGGCCGAAGGTACCGATCAGGGTGTAGTCCGGCGCGATGATCGTGCGCGTTACACCCTTTTCCCCCGATGTCAGCAACAAAGGGTTGCTGTCATATTCGACGGATGTCGGTACCACCACCGTAGACTGCCAATTTGCCGCCAGGACTGCGTCCGTGAACGGCAAGACCAAGATTGCCGTTGCAATGCTAGTTGTTCTAAGAAGAGGCATTAAGTGTTCTTATTAAAGGCAAGATCAAGGAACGACCAGCGTATCGCCAGCCTGAAGTTGGATGTTGGTGGACATGTCCCGCCCAGACACCAGGTCCTTATATCGCACGGGCAGGATCTTTTGGGAAGCGCCGGTGCCGCGAACCACCTTGATATCGCTTTCGTCCGCAAATTTGTCCAGGCCGCCCGACATGCTCAGCGCCTGAAGCACTGCGGTAGGGCCCGCCATCTGCACAGGGCCCGGCTTGATCACTTTGCCTTGGACATAGACCAGGTTGCCGGCGATGCTCTTGACGACAACGCTGACGTTCGGGTCGGGGAGGAATTTTTCGAGTTTGGCAGCCACTTGCTTCTCAACTGCCGTTACATCCAGCCCGGCAACATTGATGCGCCCGGCCAAGGGGAAGGTAATACTGCCATCGGGTAGTACGGTGGCTTCTTGACGCAGGCTGTCTTCCTGCCACACCGAAACCATCACCACATCACCGGGGCTGAGCAGGTAAGCCGCACCGCTCTGATCGGCGTTGCCGGCACTGGACCATACGGCCAGCACACAGAATGCGGCAATCAATGAACGCATCATGAGGGTCCCTCCGGCCAAATGGCCCGAAAAAGAGCACTGAATGAGAACAGCACACCAACTCTCGCTCTGCTTCGCGGCTTAAACCCGCCGCGATGGCCCGTCCTTCCTGGAGGCCCCAACCTTGACGCTTTACAGGTAGGCTGCCTTGCTCTGCAACCAAGGCCTTTCAAGGGCTACTGGGAATATAGCAACGGTTGGGAAATTCACAAGCCAGGCCCTGGGCTTGCAACAACCTCTGCCCGCTCTGAAAAGAAGGCGGTCAGCCTCAGATTTTTCTTCTGTTTGCCACCAGCACAAAGCCAACAACCGCGAAGGCCAACAACCAGCCGGCGGTTGAAACAGGAATGATACTGTTTTGGTTTACATACGAATCGGCCGCACGCGCAGCACCACTCAGCAACACCAGCAAGAACATCGATTTGATAATCAGAGTCGTGCGCATACGCCCCTCCAAAAAAACAGGAAAATCAATTAGTTATTTGCTCGGTGTGGCGGGAGTTGTTTCGCTGTTGACTTGAGCTTATGGGCACAATGACACTACGTCAATGATCCGACACCATAATAAAATTCAATGGGAGATGGGGGTATTCGTCAAAATACCGACATGCAAATTATGCAAAGAAATGCCGCTGCGGTGGAGGCTGCGTTTCACGCATGAGATTACGTGGGGGCGTTGCCCTGCCCCCTGTGGTTTTATTCGTCTGCGTGGTGAACCACGACCAGCAATTGCGCCGGCTGGGCACCTACCGAGCGTAGTCGATGCGGTGTCTGGGCGTTGAAATGCAAGGCATCGCCCTGCTCCAGCAGCACCCGTTCGTTCATGAAATCCACCTCCACCTGGCCTGTGTGCACGAACAGGAACTCCTCGCCCAGGTGTTCCTTGAACGTGGGGTCGCTGAACTCGTTCGGCGGCTGGATCAAAAACGGCAGCAGGCTGCGCTGCCCGACCTGGCTGGTGAGGGCTGCGTAGCCCGGTCCTTGCCCATCGCCTACCAGGGCCTGACGTTCGCCATGGCGCACCAGGCTGTAGCGGCTCGGGCCGGCGTGCTCTTCAGCGAACAGCTCTTCGACATTGACGTTCAATGCCCGTGCGAGCTTTAGCGCCGCGGCAATCGAGGGTGTATTCAGGCCGCGCTCGACTTTGGACAGGTAGCTTTTGGTCATGCCGGTCTTCTCGGCCAGCATTTCCAGGGTCATTCCCAGTTTCTTACGCAGCAGTTTCAATCGGATAGACATGTGACGCGGGTTTCCCAGGCTGAGGCAGCCTGGTAATGATACGTGGACTGCCGGCGAAATGCTGGGGCTGCTTTGCAGCCCATCGCCGGCAAGCCAGGCTCCCACAAATGAAGCATCACTTTTTGAGCATGCGCCGTACCTGTGGGAGCTGGCTTGCCGGCGATGGGCCGCACAGCGGCCCTGCCTTCATGGCATCACAGGCGGTACGTATTGCAGCGTCGTGCCCAGCGCCCACAGCAACACCAGCACCAACGGCACGTGCACCAGCAACTGCACGAACGAGAAGCCGATCAGGTCGCGTGCCTTGAGCCCCAGCACGCCCAGCAGCGGCAGCATGTAGAACGGGTTGATCAGGTTCGGCAAGGCTTCGGCAGCGTTGTAGATCTGCACCGCCCAGCCCAGGTGGTACTGCAGGTCGTTGGCCACCAGCATCACGTAGGGTGCCTCGATGATCCACTTGCCCCCGCCCGAAGGGATGAAGAAGCCCAATACCGCCGAATACACTCCCATCAGCACGGCATAGGTGTCATGGGTGGCAATCTGGGTGAAGAACAGCGAAATATGGTGGGCCAGCGTCTGTTCATCGATGCCCTTCACCTGGGTGAGAATGGCAGCGATGGACCCGTACAGCGGGAACTGGATCAGCACGCCCGTGGTGGTCGGTACGGCACGCGCCACCGCGTCAAGGAAGCTGCGCGGACGCCAGTGCAACAAGGCACCGAGCATGATGAATAACAGGTTGTAAGTGTTCAGCCCGGAGATCGCGGTAATCGCCGGCTTGGTGGCGAACTCTTGGTACAGCCAGCCAGCGGCCAGGGCCACCAGCAGCAGGATGAGGATCGGGCTGTGCTCCAGCCACTCACCGGGGCGGGTGCGCTGCGGTGTAGGGGGCGCTGTGAAGCTAGGGTCGACGCCGCAGTCTTCGGCACTGCGTGCGCTGTTCGGGCCAGGGGCCGTGGCATAGGCGATCACCAGCGAGACCAGCACCAGCGCCAGCAGCATGACGCCGGACTGCCAAAGGAAGATGGTTTCAGTGAACGGGATCACCCCGGTAATCGACAGGATCGAAGGTGGCAGGCTGGCCGGGTTGGCCTGCAGTTGCGCCGCCGACGATGACAAGCCCAGTGCCCACACCGCGCCCAGGCCCAGGTAGGCGGCCGCGCCGGCGGCGCGGTAGTCCATCTTGAGATCGGTGCGCCGCGCCAGGGCGCGTACCAGCAAGCCACCAAACACCAGCGACAGGCCCCAGTTGAGCAACGAGGCGAGCATCGAGATCAGGGCTACCCAGCATACTGCCGAGCGACCATTGCCGGGGATGCGCGCCAGGCGATCGATCAGCCGCGCGGCGGGCGGCGAGCTGGCCACCACATAACCGCCAATGACCACGAAGGCCATCTGCATGGTAAACGGGATCAGGCTCCAGAACCCGTCACCAAAGGCCTTGGCGGTGTCGGTAGGTTTGGCGCCCATGGCCAGGGCACCGATGCACACCAGCAGCACCGCCAGGGCGGCGAACACCCAGGAGTCGGGGAACCAGCGTTCGGCCCAGTTGGAACAGCGCAAGGCAAAGCGCGCGGAACGGCTGTCTTGGATTTCAGCGGCCACAGTTGAATTCCTTTTATTGGTTTTATCGGATAAATCAGCAAAAACACAAAACCCCTGTAGGAGCAGCCTTGTGCTGCGAAGAGGCCAGTACAGACAAACATTATGTGAATGCCTGCACTGGCCCCTTCGCAGCACAAGGCTGCTCCTACAGGGGAATGTATGAAGCCCGTTGAATCAGAAGGTCATTTCCTTCACATCATCCGGCACGATCAGCTTGCCGGCGGTTTTCGCAATGATCTCTTCAACGCTTACCCCTGGCGCGGTTTCGCGCAGGATGAAGGCGCCGTCTTCGATTTCCAGGTAGGCCAGGTCGGTCAGCACCTTGCGGATGCAGCCGGCGCCGGTCAGCGGCAGGCTGCATTGCGCCAGCAACTTGGACTCACCGTCCTTGGAAGCGTGGGTCATGGTGACGATGATGTTCTCGGCGCCAGCCACCAGGTCCATGGCCCCACCCATGCCCTTGACCAGCTTGCCGGGGATCATCCAGGAGGCGATGTTGCCTTGCACGTCCACCTCGAAGGCGCCCAGTACGGTCAGGTCGACGTGGCCACCGCGGATCATGGCGAACGATTGTGCCGAATCGAAGATCGAGGCGCCGCGGCGGGCGGTGACAGTCTGCTTGCCGGCGTTGATCATGTCGGCGTCGAGGGTGCTTTCGGTAGGGAATTCGCCCATGCCGAGCAGGCCGTTTTCCGATTGCAGCATCACATCCATGTCTGCGGGGACATAGTTGGCTACCAGGGTCGGAATGCCGATGCCCAGGTTGACGTAGTAGCCGTCTTTCAGTTCACGTGCGACGCGTTGCGCCATCTGTTCGCGGGTCAGTGCCATGGTCAGGGTCTCTTTGTTGTTCTGGTGGATGGCGCTCAGGCCTTGACGGTGCGCTTTTCGATACGCTTCTCGAAGGTGCCGACGATGACACGGTCCACATAGATGCCCGGGGTGTGGATTTCGCTGGGCAACAGCACGCCGGGTTCGACGATCTCTTCCACTTCGACCACGGTGATCTTGCCGGCGGTGGCCGCCAGCGGGTTGAAGTTTTGCGCGGTGTTGCGGTACACCACGTTGCCGTAGTGGTCGGCCTTCCAGCCCTTGACGATGGCGAAGTCACCGGTAATGGATTCTTCAAGGATGTACTTGCGGCCCTTGAACTCGCGCACTTCCTTGCCCTCGGCAACCGGGGTGCCGTAACCGGTGGCGGTGAAGAACGCCGGGATTCCGGCACCGCCGGCGCGCATCTTCTCGGCCAGGGTGCCCTGTGGGGTAAGCTCCACGTCCAGCTCACCGCTGAGCAGCTGGCGTTCGAACTCGGCGTTTTCACCCACATAGGAGGCGATCATCTTGCGAATCTGCCGGTCTTCCAGCAACACGCCCAGGCCAAAGCCGTCGACGCCGCAGTTGTTCGACACTACGGTCAAGCCCTTGACGCCGCGTCGCTTGATTTCGCTGATGAGGTTTTCCGGGATGCCGCACAGGCCGAAACCACCGGCCAGCACTGTCATGTTGTCGGTCAGGCCTTCGAGGGCCTGTTCGTAGGTTGCAACGCGCTTGTCCAGTCCGGCCATGCTGATCCGCCTTTTGTAGTTGTAGAACCGACGAGGCTGTCGGTGAGCGTGTGCAGACATCTTCACCGCACGCGACTGATTTGTTAATTTTGTTTTCATCATCGATTGATAACTTTTACAAAACAAACAATAGGCCTGTCATGAACGTCAAGCAACTGCGTGCCTTTGTCGCCGTGGCCAAGTACCAGAGCTTCGCCCAGGCCGGTGAGCACCTGCATATCTCGCAGCCCGCCCTAAGCCTGACCATCAAGGCCCTGGAAGAAAACCTAGGCGGCGCCCTGCTCAGCCGCACCACGCGCAGCGTCAGCCTGACCGCCGAGGGCGAAGTGTTGCTGCCGCTGGCACGGCGCCTGCTGGCAGACTGGGACGACACTGAAGAGATGCTGCGCCAACGTTTCACCCTGCAACTGGGCCGGGTGTCGGTGGCGGCCATGCCCGCCTTTGCCGGCAACCTCCTGCCCCACTCGCTCAAGGTGTTTCGCCAGCGCTACCCCAAGGTCAACGTCACGGTGCATGACGTGATCAACGAGCAGGTGCTGGAACTGGTACGCCATCGCCGCGTCGAACTGGGCATCGGCTTCGAGCCGGACAACATCGACGGGCTGGATTTCCACCCGTTGTACCTGGACCGCTTCGTCGCGGTGGTACCGGCCGACTCGCCCCTGGCGCTGCTGCCCCAAGTGAGTTGGGCACAGCTGATGGCCGAAGACTTCGTGGCCCTGCAACGCCCTTCGGCGGTGCGCCTGCTGATGGAGCAGAATGTGGCCGCCCACCACGGCAAACTGGCCGTGGCATTCGAGAGCCACCAGTTGGCAACCATTGGCCGCATGGTCGCCAGTGGCCTGGGGGTCAGTGCCGTACCGGCGCTGTGCATCAACCAGATGCAGGAGCTCGGCGCCCGCTGCATCACCTTGGTGGAGCCCACGGTCGAGCGGCGCATCGGCGTGATTGCCCTCAGTGAACACAAGCTTTCCACCGCAGCGCAAGCGCTGCTTGAGGTTGTGCTTTCCAATACCCGGATCCCGGAGGTGACATGCGTTACGTGAAACTGGCAGGTTCGAGCGTTCCGGCCATTGGCCAGGGCACTTGGTACATGGGTGAGGACCCCGGCCGCAAGGCTGCCGAAGTGGCGGCCCTGCAACAGGGTATCGAGTTGGGCCTGACCCTGATCGACACCGCCGAGATGTATGCCGAAGGCGGCGCGGAAGAAGTGGTTGGCCAGGCCATTGCCGGGCGCCGCGACCAGGTGTTTCTGGTCAGCAAGGTGTACCCGCACAATGCCAGCCGACGCAGCATGACAGCCGCCTGCGAGCGCAGCCTCTCACGCCTGGGTACCGACTGCATCGACCTGTACCTGCTGCATTGGCGTGGCCAGCACCCGCTGGAAGAAACCGTCGAAGCCTTCGAGCGCTTGCGCGAGCAAGGCAAGATCAAGCGCTGGGGCGTGTCCAATTTCGACCTCGACGACCTGCGTGAACTGCACAACCCTGAATGCGCCACCAATCAGGTGCTGTACAACCCGGCGCAGCGTGGCATCGAATTCGACTTGCTGCCTTGGTGCGAAAAGCGCGCGCTGCCGACCATGGCCTACTGCCCGCTGGCCCAGGCCGGGCGCTTGCTGCAGCACCCGGTGCTGGCAGAAATTGCCGAGCGCCATGGCGCCACGCCGGCCCAGGTCAGCCTGGCCTGGGTGACCCGCAGTGATGGGGTGATCGCCATCCCCAAGGCCGTGGCGCCCGAGCATGTTCGGCTGAACGCAGCCGCAGGTGCGCTGACCTTGAACAGCGAGGACCTTCGGGCAATCGACCGGGCGTTCCCGGCACCGACGCGCAAGCAGCGGTTGGCGATGGTGTAACCGGCGAGCCGTGAATCGTTTTAATCTTGCCAATCTGAAAGCGTGCGCGGCCCCTGTGGGAGCGGGTTTACCCGCGAAGAAGGCAACACGGTGGATGGCACGGGCTTCGCCCGTGTTCGCGGGTGAACCCGCTCCCACAAGGAATACGCGAGAATCACGGTTTTTGGTAGGGCCGGGGGTTAGTGAAAATCCCGGCTGCGCACATCCAGCCCTTGCAGCAACGGGGTCACATCCTCCAGCCGCCGTGCAATCAGGTGCCGCACGCCGTTCTCCTGCTCCAGCCGCCCACTGACCTTGAGCAGCTGCGACCCCACCAACGCCCGCCGCTGCCGTTCGGCAATGTCCCGCCACACCACCACGTTGACCATCCCGTGCTCGTCTTCCAGGGTAACAAAGGTCACTCCGCTGGCGGTCTGGGGTCGTTGGCGGCCTACTACCAGGCCGGCCACGGCAATGGTGTCGCCATGCTCGACACCTTGCAGCTCATTCGAACTGCGACACCCCAGCGCCCTCAGGCGTGAGCGCAACAGTGCCAGCGGATGCGGCCCCAGGGTGGTACCCAGGGCCTGGTAATCGGCCATCAGGTCTTCACCAACGGTGGGCACAGGCAAGTCCACTGGCGTTTCAGGCACCGGTTGCACCGCGGCGAACAGGGGCAACTGCGGCTGCACCGCCGCCACCTGCCAGCGTGCCTGGTGCCGATCACTGGCCAAGGCACGCAGCGCCCCGCCATCGGCCAGGCGGGCTCGGGCCCTTGAATCGAGCCCTGCACGCAGGCACAGGTCTTCGACATCGCGCCATGGCCGTTGCGCCCTCGCCTGCTCCAGGCGCCTGGCATCGGCCTCGGCCAAACCGCGCACCAGGCGCAAGCCCATGCGAATAGCCAATGTGCCTTCAGCATCAGGCTCGAGGGTGCAGTCCCACTCGCTGTGGCAGACATCAACCGGTCGCACCTCGATACCCTGGCGCCGGGCCTCTTGCAACAACTGGTCAGGGCTGTAGAAGCCCATTGGCCAGCTGTTGACCAGCGCGCAGGTGAAAATCGCCGGTTCATGGCACTTCAGCCAACTGCTGGCATAGCACAGCAAGGCAAAGCTGGCCGCGTGTGATTCCGGGAAGCCATAGCTGCCAAAACCCTTGATCTGCTCGAAGATGCGCTCGGCAAACGCCAGGTCGTAACCATTGCGCAGCATGCCTTGCACCAGCCGCTCACGGTGCGGTTCCAGGCCACCGTGGCGCTTCCAGGCCGCCATGTTGCGACGTAGCTGGTCGGCCTCGCCCGGCGTGTAATCGGCGGCAACCATGGCCAGCTCCATCACCTGCTCCTGAAACAGCGGCACACCCAAGGTACGCTCGAAGACTTCCTTGAGCTGTGGCGATGGGTAGGTTACCGGTTCCTGCTTCAGGCGCCGGCGCAGGTACGGGTGCACCATGTCGCCCTGGATCGGCCCGGGGCGGACAATCGCCACCTCGATGACCAGGTCATAGAACGTGTTGGGCCGCAGCCGGGGCAGCATAGCCATCTGCGCCCGCGACTCGATCTGGAATACCCCCATGGTCTCGGCGCGGCTGATCATTGCGTAGGTGGCCGGGTCTTCGCCGGGAATGGTGGCCAGGGTCAGTTGTTGGCCGCGATGGCGTTGCAGCAGGTCGAAGCAGCGGCGCAAGGCACTGAGCATGCCCAGCGCCAGCACGTCGACCTTGAGCAGGCCGACCATGTCCAGGTCGTCCTTGTCCCACTGGATCACAGTGCGCTCCGCCATCGCGGCATTTTCCACCGGCACCAGCTGGTCGAGTGGCTGCTGGGAGATGACAAAGCCGCCCGGGTGCTGCGACAGGTGCCGGGGGAAGCCGATCAGCTCGCCAGCCAGCACCAGCACCCGCCGCAGTGAAGGGCTGCCGGCCTCAAAGCCTGCTTCTGCCAAGCGCTGGTCATCGGGAATGCGGTTGCTCCAGCGACCACAGCACTTGGCCAGGGCATCCACCTGGTCTGCCGGCAAACCCAATACCCGCGCCACATCGCGCACCGCGCCCGCGGCGTGGTAGGTGTTGACCACCGCGGTCAGCGCCGCACGGTGCCGACCATAGCGGCGAAACACATACTGGATCACTTCTTCGCGCCGGTCGTGCTCGAAGTCCACGTCGATATCAGGCGGCTCGTTGCGTTCACGCGACAGGAAGCGCTCGAACAGCAGGCGATGCTGCATGGGGTCGAGCTCGGTAATACCCAGCACGAAACACACCACCGAGTTGGCCGCCGAACCGCGGCCCTGACACAAGATGCCTTGGCTGCGGGCGAAGGCGACGATGTCGTGCACGGTCAGGAAGTAACTTTCGTAACCCAGTTCCTCGATCAGCGCCAACTCCGTGGCCAGCACCTCACGCACCTTGTCACTCGGCCCGCCTGGCCAGCGTAGCGGCAAGCCTTGCTCGCACAGTTCACGCAACCAGCTTGCCGGGGTATGGCCCTGGGGCACCAGTTCGCGCGGGTACTGGTATTTCAACTCGCTCAGGTCAAATTGGCAGCGCTCGGCAATGGCCAGGGTCTCGGCCAGCAGGTCGGCAGGATAGAGTTCGCCCAACTGTACCTGGCTGCGCAGGTGCCGCTCGCCATTAGCAAACAGAAAGCGCCCGGCCTCATCCACCCGGCAATGCTGGCGGATGGCGGTCATGCAGTCCTGCAATGCACGGCGACCGCGCACATGCATGTGCACATCGCCACAGGCCACGGCGCGGATACCCACTTCAGCCGCCAGGCCTCGCAAGCCTTGCAGGCGCAGGGCATCGTCACTGCCCCGGTGCAGGTGCACGGCCAGCCACAGGCGTTCGCCGAACACACTGCGTAACCACTCACCCGTGGCAGTGTCGGCGCAGTCATCGGCTACCCATAGCGCCAGCAGGCCTTGATGGTGTTGTTGCAGGTCGTCGCGAAACAGCTGGTACTCGCCCTTTTGCGCCCGCCGGCGGGCCCGCGTGATCAGCGCGCACAAACTCTGGTAACCGGCCAGGTTCTCTACCAGCAGCACCAGCTTGGGGCCGTCCTGCAAAAGCACCTCGCTGCCCACGATCAGCCGCAGTTGGTGCTCTTTGGCAGCCTGCCAGGCACGAACGATGCCAGCCAGGGTGCATTCGTCAGTGATCGCCAGGGCCTGGTAGCCCTGTTCACCCGCGCGCCGGAACAGCTCGTCAGCGCTCGACGCCCCGCGCTGGAAGCTGAAGTTGGACAGGCAATGCAGCTCGGCATAACCCTGGTTGCTCATGCGAACCACCCCTGCAGCCACAGCGGGCCGGCCTGACCCAGGTCGCGGTACGCCCAGCCGCGCAGGCCATCACGGGTTTCGATGCGGTAGTAGTCGCGGCGCACGTCGCCGCCATCCCACCAGCCCGACTCGATGCGTTCGGCCTGGCCGTGTACCTGGTAGCTGGCGGCGTCCAGCGCCATCGGGGCTGGCAGCAGCCAGCCGGGGCGAGTGCCCGGGGCAACCGGCATACTGCCTTGGGCGCCTTGCTCGGTCAGCTGCCAGGCGCATTCGGGGCGATGATCGGCTGCCGCGCTCAGCCCCTTCACCGCCTCATCCCCCAGGCGAGCGCGCAGCCGCTCGCGCAATTGTTCCCAGGGTTGCGCCTGCTGCGCACGAGGGTCGAACAACGCTTGGTGCTGGGGCACGAAGGTAGGCAGGTCCTCGGCAACCAGCCGCACGTTACGCACGGGTGCGGGAATGCGCAGCGGCTCCAGGCGCCCACGGGTCAGTTCGAACAGCATGGCGGCATCGCGTTCGGCAGCCAGCAGGCCTACCGTGAGCAGGGTGTCCGGCCCTTCGGCATGTTCCAGGTGCAGGCAAAAGCGCTGCACGCCACAGTCGCGTCCGGCGAGGAATGCGGCAAGGTCGTTGAGCATGCGCCGCAGCGGGAACAACAGCGCCTGGTGCGACTCGACGTCGAAGTTCAGCTCCAGCCGGGTTTCGAAACGGTCCGGTGGCTGGTAAAAGTCCAGCCCCAGATTGCGCAGGCCAAGCAGCTGGTCGAGGTGCAACTGCACCTGCGGCGCAAAGCGCTTGGCCAATGTATCGCGCGGCAAGGACAGTACCTGGCCCAGCTGGCGCAGGCCCATGCGGGCAAAGGCTTCGCCGGCGTCTACCGGCAAGCCGATGCGGGTGATGGGCATGCCTAGCAGCGCCGCACGGGTGGCGTCGGCATCGCCCACGGCCAAGCCATCATGACCATTGGCAAGCATGCGCGCCGCTACCGGGTTGCTGGCCAGGACGATGCGTTGGCGCAGGCCCAAATCTGCCAGCTCCTGACGCAGACGTGCCTCGAACAAGGGCCAAGGGCCGAACAGTTGCAGGCTGGAGCCTACTTCCAGGAGCAACGCCCGCGGGTAATGCAGGCTGACCTGGGCACTGAAGCGATAGGCCCAGGCCGCCAGCAATTGCTGCAGCTGCTCGATACGCCTGGGGTCGGCTTCGACGCAGGTGAAGCCATCTGCCAGGGCACGTGCCGCTGTAAGGGTCTGCCCTGCCCGCAAGCCGAGTGCGGCCGCTGCCGGGCTGACCGCTTGCAATACCCGACGCTGGGCAGGCCCGCCAAGTAGCACCAAGGGTGTATCAGGGTCGTCACGCTCACGCAGGACCGTGTCCAGCGCCAGCTGCGGGAGGAGGATGCAGGCCCAGAGCATGGTGCATCAGCCCCTCCCCTGGCAGGCAATGGGCAGCGCCGGAGGCATGCCACCCCGGCTTTTCAACACGCGCCACTGCGCGGGACGGGTGTCGACGGCAATGCGCAGCGCTGCCGGCGATGGGTTGTGTGCTGCCTGATGCGGCCGGCAAGCGAATGCCAGCGCCTGTCCGGTTTCTGCGGCCACCTGCAAACGCCGCAGGGCCCGGTCATCGGCACGTTCAGGCCAGCACAGCACCGCCGCGCAACTGCCCGAGCGCAGGCACTGCTCGGCCGCCCACAAGGCATCGGCAGGGGCGGCATCTACCTGCACCAGCCAGCGCAGGTCTACCCCGGCTGCCTGCCAGGCCGGTGCGTAAGGGATGAACGGCGGCGTCACCAGTACTACCCGGCTGCCTTCAGTGCTCAGCCGCGCCAGTGTGGGCCACAGCAGTTGCAGTTCGCCGCAACCGGGGCTGGCCAGTAGCAACTCGCTGAGTGCCGCCGTCGGCCAGCCGCCTTCAGGCAGGCGCTCGTCAAGGGCCGCATGGCCGGTCGGCTGCAAGCCGAGTGGCCGTGCCTGGGCCTGCCGACCGCGCCAGACACGGCGCTGATCGAGCAGCCTGTCGAGGTCGACCACTGCGCCCATCAGTCACGCCTCAGCAGGCCGCAGAACACGCCTTCGATGAAAAAATCCTGTTCAGGCTGCACATCGATGGGTGCATAGGCCGGGTTGCGCGGCAACAGCCGGTAACCGCTGCCCTGGCGTTGCAGGCGCTTGATGGTCACTTCGCCGCCCAGGCGCGCAACCACGATCTGGCCATCGCGGGCGTCGGCCTGTTGCAGGATACCGACCAGGTCACCGTCGAAGATGCCGTCGTCGACCATCGAATCGCCACGCACTTTAAGCAGGTAGTCAGGGGTGCGGCGGAACAGGCTGGGGTCGATCAGCAACTGTTCGTGGATATCGAGGTCCGGGCCGATGGGGGCACCCGCCGCCACCTGGCCCAGCACCGGCACTTCAAGGATTTCCGGCCGACGCAGCGGTTCGGCCAGGCGAATGCCCCGCGCCTGGTTCGGCGTGACATCGATATAACCGGCCTGGCACAAGGCGGTGATGTGCTTGCGCGCAACGCTGCGCGAAGCAAAACCGAAGCGCGTGGCGATATCGGCCAGGCTCGGTGGCTGCCCTTGATCGGCAATGCGCTCGCGGATGAATTCGAAAATGGCGCGGCGTTTGGGGGTAAGATTGTCCATGGAGCACATTTGTACTCTTTTCGGAGCACGCTGAACAGCCCCCTTCGTCGTCAGCTTTGGTTATGATCCCCTGGCTTGTGTTTTCTTGATATGGATACCCCATGCTGACCGCCCTGCTGTTCGACCTTGACGGAACCCTCACCGACACCGACACCCTGCACCTGCAGGCCTTTCGCCAACTGCTGCGTGAACAGGACGGCCGCGAACTGAGCCAGGCGCAGTTCGATGCCCAGGTCAGCGGCCGCGCCAACGGCGAGCTGTTCGCCGAGCTGTTCAGCGGCGCGAGCGTCGAGCAGTGCCAGGCGCTGGCCGATCGCAAGGAAGCATTGTTCCGCGACCTGTCGCCGTCTCTTGAACCGATGCCAGGCCTGTTGCGCCTGCTGGAGCATGCCAAGGCCCATGACATAGGCATGTGCGTGGTGACCAATGCACCGCGGCTTAACGCCGAACACATGCTGAACGCCATGGGCCTTGGCCAGCATTTCGAGCATGTGCTGGTGGCCGAAGAACTGGCGCGGCCCAAGCCAGACCCGCTGCCTTACCTCACCGGCCTGCAGCGGCTGGGCGCCGAGGCCAGGCAGGCGCTGGCCTTCGAGGATTCATTGCCGGGGGTTGCGGCCGCCAGTGGCGCGGGGATCTTTACCGTGGGCGTGGCCACGACGCAGACGCCGGAGCGGTTGCTGCAGGCGGGTGCCAAGCTGGTAGTGAATGATTTCAATGACCCGGCGTTGTGGGCGTTGATCGAGTCCATGCAATGACCATTCGGGGCCGCTTCGCGCCCCATCGCCGGCAAGCCGGCTCCCACCCCGACCGTGCTTTCCCTGTGGGAGCTGGCTTGCCGGCGACGGGCTGCGCAGCGGCCCCAACACTTCAATCCAACCTGCATGCCCCTGCTATTGTTCGCACCCAGGCCAGCCCATGCTCATCGACGAAGAACTGACCCTCAAAAAACTGGAAACCTTTCTCGCCTTCATGCGCAGCGGCAACCTCGGCCGCGCGGCTGCCGAGTTATCCACGAGCGCCGTCAGCGTGCACCGCGCCATCCACTCGCTAGAGAGCGCCCTGCGCTGCCCGTTGTTCAAGCACGAAGGCCGCCAGCTGATCCCGCTGGAAAGCGCCTACGTGCTGGAAAAGAAAGCCCGGCAGCTGATCCAGGATGCCGAGCAGATGGTGCGCCAGACCCGCGAAGCCGCAGGGTTCTACGCCGAGCGCTTCCGCCTGGGCGCACTCTACTCGCTGACGGTAAAAACCGTGCCCAAACTGGTCATGGGCCTGAAACTTCGCCGCAGCGAGCTGAACATCGACCTCACCCTAGGCTCCAACGTCGACTTGCTGCAGCGCCTCAAAAACCACGAGCTGGAAGCCATCCTGGTGTCCCTCGACGAAAGCGTCAGCGACCCGGCCTGCGAGCAGCTGCCGCTGTTCTCCGACGACATCTTCCTTGCTGTGCCCACCGATTCGCCCTTCGCCGAACAACCCGAGGTGGACCTGGCCGACCTTGCCGACTCCACCTTCATCACCCTGACCCAGGGCTTCGCCACCCACCGCGATGGCGCGCGGGTGTTCCAGCAGGCCGGCTTCGAGCCCAAGGTAGCCATGCAGGTGAATGACATCTTCACCCTGCTGAGCATGGTCAGCTCGGGTGTGGGCTTTGCCCTGCTGCCCGGGCGTATCGCGGCGGTGTACGAAAACCGCGTCAGGCTGATCGCCTTGAAGCCGCAATACCGCTTGCAGCAGCACATTGGCGTGGTGTTTCTGAAGGCCCGGGAGCGGGAGCCCAACTTGCTGGCACTCCTTGCAGAGTGCCGGATGTACAGCCGGGATAACTGAACCTGCGCCAGCACCGACCAGCGCAGGTTCTTAGGGTCAAAGGTCGTAACGCAACGCCAGGCCCACGGTGCGTGGTGCGCCCACATCGAGGATATCGCCGCTGCGGTTGTTGGTGATGTATTCCTTGTCAAAGGCGTTCTTCACAAAACCCGACACGGCAATGTTGCGGGTGATCTTGTACTCGGTATTGAAGTTGACCAGCCAGTAGTTGTCGCTACGACGCTCGCCGGTGACTTGCCCGGCGTCATCGAACTCATACTCGGACGGCGCCGTGCTCTGGTAGACGACGTCGGTGTTGAGGGTAAGGCGCTCGTTCCAGCGGTAGGTCGCGCCCAGCGACATCTTGCATTTCGGCGAATAGAGGAAGGCTTCGCCACTCATGTCGCGGCCGTCGCCGGTGACAAAGTCCTTGTACTTGCCGTCGGTCACCGAGGCTGCGGCATTGAGTGTCAACTGTTCGCCGAAGTCTTTCTCGACAGACACTTCCAGGCCTTTGATATCACTGCTGCCGGCGTTGAAAACGTGGACGAACTCGGTGTTCGGGTCCAGCACGCTGACCTGCTGGTCTTTCCAGTCGGTGTAGTACAGGTTGGCGCGGGTGCGCAGCGTATCGTCGAAGAACGAGCCACGGTAGGAAAGCTCATAGTTGGTGGTGTATTCCGGGTCGTAAGCCTCATGCCCGCCACCGGCACGCATGTTCACCCCACCGCCGCGATACCCCTTCTGCACCATGAAGCCCAGGTACTGCCCATCGGCCAGTTCATAGTCCAGCCCAAGCTTGGGCAGCACGGCGTCAAACGATTTGCTGACCTTGCCGGGGCTGGAGAAGTCGTCTTGGTCAATGTCGGTGTCGTTGGTTTCGTGGTCGTAGCGCAGGCCGGTGATCAGCGTCCAGCGCGGAATGAAGGTCCAGTTGATCTCGCCGAACAGCGCCTGGTTTTCAATGGTGGTATCGCCCTTGGCAGTGCCGAACAGGCTATCGTCGAACGACAGGCGGTCATGGAAGTTGTTGGTGTTGTGCCCGTAGTAGGCCCCGACAAAGCTCTTCAAGGTGTCGCCGTTGTAATTCAGCCGCAGTTCCTGGCTGAACAGGTTGCCGTCCTGCTGGCGCAACACCACCTGGTTGGCATCGGCCGACTGGTCGAAGTCCAGGCGGGCGTCGTAGTCCGAACTAGTGTTGGCGGTAAGACTGGTCAGCGACCAGTAATCGTCCAGACGGTAGTCGACCTTGGCGCTGACCGTGTCCTGCTCCAACTTGTCGTAGGCCTTGGTGTTGGACGTCATCTTGTAGTAGCGGACCTTGCCGTTTTCCCGCATGACCGTGTTGTCACCCTTGCGGCTTTCACCGTGGGCATAGGTCAGCAGGATGTCGAGGTCGTCGCTGGGCAGGATCAGCAACTTGCCGCGGGCATTGGCGGTGCGGGTGGGGTTGGCGTCGTCGTGCAGGGTGGTGTTGTCGATGTAGCCATCACCTTGCTGATAGTCCACGGCAATGCGGCCGGCGATCTTGTTGTCGACCAGCGCACCGCCACCGGCCACGGCCGCCCCGCGTTCGCCGTAGTTGCCCATGTTGGTCTGCGCCGAAAAGCTGGGGTCGAAGGTGGGGTTACGGGTCTGGATCACCACCGCACCTGCCAGCGAGTTGCGGCCCTGGGTGGTGGATTGCGGGCCGAGGAACACCTCGACCTGCTCGGTATCCCAGAGCTGCATGGGGCTTAGGGTCAAGGCGCGGTTGGGTTGTACGGCGCCGTCGACGTACACCGACACCGCACCATTGAGCGTGGCAGGCCCCTGGTCCTCGAACCCGGACACGGGCACGCCACGGATGCCCCAGTTTTCATTGCCGGACTGGTTGTACACACCGGGAGTGCGGGCAAACACATCGACCAGGTTGTGGTCTTGCTTCTCGCGCAGTTGCTTGTCGGTGACCACAACGACGCTCGCCTGGGTCTGTTCCAAGGTGCGGTTGATCTTTTCGCCGGTCACCGTGATCTGTTGCAGCTCCACCGCCCCGACCGGTGCCGCTGCCCAGGCATTGTTTGCCAGGCACAAGGCCGACCCCACTGCCAATGCCAGTGTACTTTTCTTGACGTCCACGCCCCGCTCCTTCGACAGATTGCTTTTGTTATTGCCGTACGCACGCACGCTCTTCGGTGCAGGCGGAGCGGAGTCTGGGGCAAAGGTAACGGGAAGTAAATACTATTGATAACGTGTCTCATTTATGACAAGGGAAGCCCTGCTCGCGTGCCACCCTTGCAGCAAAACCGCCAGCGCCGCCAGGCCGGCAGGGATCAGCAATGATGCGAACACTTGCGCAAAGCTCCAGCCCAGCGCCAGCATCTGGGCCCCGGCAAAGGCGCTGAGCACGGCGCCAATGCGCCCGATGCCGCTCATCCAGCTGGCCCCGGTTGCCCGTGCCTCGGTGGGGTAAAAAGCCGCCGCCAATGCATTCATGCCAACGCTCGCGCCATTCAGCCCAAAGCCGACGGCGCAGGCAATGGCGCACAGCCAGGCAAAATCCCCTACCACCTGGCCAATAGTGAAGATGACCGCGCCACTGAACAGAAAGGTGAGCATCAGTACGCGCTGCGGGTTACAGCGGTCCATGGCCCAACCTGTTGAAATTGCCCCGACCGGGCCGCCGATCTGGAAACAGGCCGTGACAATGGCGGCTTCAGACACCGAAAAACCACCGCCCTCCTTCACCAGTGTCGGCAGCCAGCCGCTGAACAGGTACACCAGGAAAAGCGCCAGCACATAGCCGGCCCAGAGCATGCAGGTACCAAAGCGGTAGCGCGGCGAGAGGATAGTGCCAATCGCACCGCCAGTGCCCTGGGGTTTGGCGGGCATGACGAAGGTACTGTCGGCGTTGACTTGTTCAGGGGCCAGGCGGCGGACAATGGCCAGAATGCGCTGGCGGTCTGCACCCTTGCTGACCAGGAAGGTGACCGACTCTGGCAGCCGCCAATACAGCAACGGCAGGACCAGCAGCGGCAACACCCCGCCCAGCACCAGCACACTGCGCCAACCCAGGTTGGGTATCATCCAGGCGCTTACGAAACCACCCATCGCTGCCCCCAGGGAGAACCCGCAGAACGCCAGGGTGATCAGCAGCGAGCGGCTGCGCGCCGGGGCGTATTCGCTGACCAGGGTGCTGGCATTGGGCATTGCAGCACCCAGGCCCAGGCCGGTAAGAAAACGCAGCGCGACCAGGGTTTCCAGGTTTGGGGAAAAGGCCGAGGCCAGGGTCCAGATGCCGAACAGCAGCACGCTGCACAGCAATACCGCCTTGCGCCCGTAGCGGTCAGCCAGGGGGCCGGCAATCAGCGCGCCAAGGGCCAGGCCGATCAGCGCAGCGCTCAATACCGGGCCCAGGCTTTGCGCATCCAGGCCCCAGTCGCTTTTCAGCTGTGGGGCAATGAAGCCGATGATGGCCACGTCCAGGCCGTCCAGGGCGATGATCAGGAAGCCGAGGAACACTACCCATTTCTGGTAGCGGCCGATGGGTTGCTGGTCGATCAGTTGGCGCACGTCGAGTGTGTTGTTCATGGGTATCACCTGTTGTTGTTTTTATGACGGTGTTTCGCGGCCGCGTTGCGGCCCAATCGCCGGCAAGCCAGCTCCCACAGGGGGATCATGGCTACTGAGAACAGCACTCCACCTGTGGGAGCCGGCTTGCCGGCGATTGGGCCAGCACAGGCAACATCACTGCCTGTCGAGGTTGCGCAGATACACAGGCCTTATGATCCGTGTTTCCTGCGCCACCACCAGGTCACGGGTGGCATGCAGATAAGCAGCAAAATCCGGGTCGGCATCCCGCGCCGCGCTGCGCTTTTCAAAGTCATCCAGGCTGTCATAACCCCAAAGGTGCACCACCTGGTTCAGCGGCCCGATGCTACTGGTGTAGAACGCCAGCGGTGCGCCGAGGTGGCGCAGCAGGATCGGCATCGCCAACTGGTCGAAGGCTTCGAGAAAGGCCGCCATGCAGCGCGGGCGAATGGTATAGATGCGGTGATCGACCACTGCCTTGTCCATCACGCCACCTCCCGCGCATTGCCCGCCGCCGCCAGCCCCTGCTCCACACCAGCCAGGTGGCGCCCGGTGATGTAGCCAAAGGTCATGATCGGCCCGAGGGTAATGCCGGCACCGGGGTAGTTGCCGCCCATGATGCTGGCACGGTCGTTACCCACCGCATACAGCCCTTCGATGGCCTGCCCGTCGGCGGCCAGCACTTCACCGACCACGCTGGTGCGCAGCCCGTCGAAGGTGCCCAGATCGCCCATGATGACTTTCACGGCAAAGTACGGCCCCTCGCCCACTGGCGCCACGCAGGGGTTGGGCTGTTGCTGTGGGTCTGCCAGATAGCGGTTGAAGCTGGTACTGCCGCGGCCGTACTGGCGGTCTTCACCCTGCACTGCGCCAAGGTTGTAATCGCGCACTGTCCGCTCCAGCCCTTGCGCATCGATACCGGCCTTGCCTGCCAGCTCAGCCAGGGTCTTGCCCTTGAGCAGGTAGCCGTTACGCAACAGGGGCCCCGTCGGCATCGGGGCAGGCTTGGCGAAACCCAGGCCGTACTTGGCCAGGGTGCGGCGGTCGCACACCAGCCACATGGCGGTTTCTGCCTGGCCGGCACAGGCTTCGATCAGTGCTGCGCCCACGTCGTGGTACGAGTTGGACTCGTTGGTGAAACGCTGGCCCGAACGCAGCACCCCGATCACACCCGGTTTGTAGCGGTCGAGCAGATGCGGAAAGGCGATGTAACGTCCGCCCCCCACCGGCACCTTCGACACGGGCATCCAGGCGGCTGGCGCTTGCAGGCGGATATCCACCTTGGCTCCCAGCGCCTCGGCCATGCGAGCGCCATCGCCGGTATTACCCGCTGGCACCGGTGAAAAATGCTCACCACCACGGCGCACATGCGGGTAGGCCTGGCGCAGCCGTTGCAGGTCATGGGAGAACCCCCCACAGGCCAGCACCACCCCGCGCCGTGCCTGAATGCGCAGTTCGATGTCGCCTTGCCCGGCCAGTGCCCCCACCACCCGCCCACCGTCGCGCAGCAACTGCCGCGCCGGGGTGCCGGTGAGGATCGGGATGCCCAGGTCCAATGCCGAGCGCACCAGCCGCGCCGCCAAGGCATTGCCGCTGGTAACCTGGGTACCGCGGCGATACAGGGCAAGCTCCTTCAGGTGGGTGAGCAGGCGCCTGGCCACATACACGAACGAATTCAACGAGCGGGTAACGTTGAAGAAGTGCTTGAGGTCGGCATTCGACGAGTTGAACATCATGCCGATGAAGGTGATGGTTTTCAGTGGCGGGCGCAGGCGGGCCATGTCCGGTCCCAGGCCGCGGATGTCGTAAGGTGCGGCCAGTATCGAGCGGCCCACATCGACGCCACCCTCGACTTGAGGGTGATAGTCGGGGTACAGCGTGGGCACGAACTTCACGGCGGTTTCCTGCTCGAAAAAGTCCACCATCTGCGGCCCGTAACGCAAGAAAGCCTCGACCCCGGCCGCTTCAAAGCAGGCACCGGTTTCGTTGCGCAGGTAAGTCATGGCCGCCTCAGGGCTGTCGTTGGCGCCGTGCCTGTTGCCTGGCACCCACAACACACCGCCGGAAAACGCCGTGGTACCGCCAAAGCAGTCGTCCTTTTCGATGACGATCACGTCAAGGCCATGCTTCTTTGCAGTAATGGCGGTCGCCAGGCCACCAGCACCCGCCCCGACAACCAGCACATCGCAGTTACGTGTGGTCATGCGCGTGCCCCCTCAAAGCCCGGCCGCGGGATCAGCGCCATGGGCATGCTTTCGAGGCCGCCATCCACGGTCAGCTCTGCACCGTTGATGTAGTCGGCGCGCTGGCTGGCCAGGAACAGCACGGCTTCGGCGATATCCTGTGGTTCACCGATGCGCTGGTTGGCGGTCATGGCGCTGCGCTGGCGTTCGATCTGCGGGTCGGCATAAAACGCTGCGGACAAGGGTGTGCGGATCAACCCCGGGCAGACTGCATTGCTGCGTACACCGCGCGGCCCCCATTCCACGGCAATCTGGCGCGACAGCATGCTGACCCCGGCCTTGGCCGCACTGTAGGCACCGCTATTGGGTTGCGGGTAATGGGCGGCGATCGAGGCCACGTGCACGATACGGCCCTGGCCCCGGGCCAACATCGAACGGCCGAAGGCCTGGGCACACAACAGGTAGCCCGTGAGGTTGACCGCCAGCACCTGGTTCCACTGCTCCAGGCTCAGCCCGTCCAGCGCACCGGGGCGCAGCACGCTGGCGTTGTTGACCAGTACATCGCAGCGCCCATGCAGCGCCTGAACCTGGGCCGCGGCCTGCTCCACGCTGGCCGGGTCGGCGATGTCGCAGCCCAGGGCGCTGACCTCACCGACGCTGTGTTCACCCAGGGTGGCAGCCAGTTCACGGCATTTGTCCAGGTCACGGTCCAGCAGGACCACATGGGCGTGCTGCCCGACCAGGGCGCCGGCCAGCGCCGCGCCAATACCACCGGCGGCACCGGTGACCACGCAGACGGCTGAATCCAGGCCCAGCCATTGAGAGGGGATCTTGTTGTTGTGCATGCTGCTCTCCAGAGTGTCGCTTCATCTGGGTCACAGCCTAGGGCCGGCAGGCACACCGGCAGAATGGACAAAACCTGCAACCAGCCTCACATTCCCGACATTATTCTCCCTGCCGCCTGAAGCCTGCAGGCAGCTGTGGCACAGTAGCCAGGTACCGAACAGAACAATTACAACATGAACAAGATCCCCAACTACGCCCTGTACGGTGAAACCGCACAACCGGTGTGGCACGAAGCCCTGCATGTGGAGCAGATCTCCCAGCGGTCTGGCGCACACAACTGGGAAATTGCCGCGCACCGTCATGAAGGCTTGCTGCAGCTGCTGTACCTGCAAAGCGGCGGCGGTGAAGTGCTGTTCGACAGTGACCGGCTCCAGGTGCAGGCACCCTGCGTGGTCTATGTACCGGCGCAAGTGGTGCATGGTTTCCATTGGGCTGGCCAGGTCGAGGGCCTGGTGATCACCGCCGCCCAGCACCCGCTGGAAAGCATTACCCAGGTGCTGGCACCCCACCTGCTGGTGCAGGTGCGCAAACCCCAGGTGATCGCCCTGCCGTCGTGGGCAGCCGACGAAGACCCGTTGCTGCCGCTGTGCATGGCCTTGCGCGAGGAGTACCACAACCGCGCCCGTGAGCATGTGGCCAGCAGCATGGCGCTGTTGCTGACGTTGCTGATCCAGGTGCTGCGCCATGAACCGCACATGCCCCACGGTGGGCAGCGCCCAGTGTCAAGGCGCAGCCAGCAGCTGACCGCATTGCGTGAATTGGTGGACATGCATTACCGCGCGCACTGGCCACTGGCAGACTACGCCGCCGAGCTCGGCATGACCCTGGCCACGCTGGGGCGGTTGTGCCAGGAGCACCTGGGCATGACGCCCATGAACGTGATCAATGCCCGGCTGGTGCTGGAGGCCAAGCGCATGCTTGGGCATTCGAGCCTGAGTGTGAAAGAGATCGCCCATGAGCTGGGGTTTGCCGATGTGGGGTATTTCAGCCGGTTCTTTCGCAAGCATGCGGGGGTGAGCCCTAGCGGGTTTCGGGAGGGCCAGTAATCCCGTCAGGCTTTTGTGGTCACCTGCACCGGCCCTTTCGCGGGTAAACCCGCTCCCACAGGGTCAGCGCAAAGCCTGGAGTCTGTATTCATTCTGTGGGAGGCCGGCGCAGGTCAGCACTAGACCGCCAAGGCCCGCTGCACATCGTCTACCGTGGTCGCCAGGCTGCTCAGGTGCAAATTCATCACTCGTTCCACCGGCGCCTGATCCAGCGGCCAGTGCAAGGCAATGCTCCCGGCCAGGCGCCCTTCGGCATGCACCGGCAGCGCAATGGCGCGGATCAGGAATGGCAAACGCACCGGGTACTCCCAGTACCCTTCGGTTCGCTGGCCAAAGCCCTTGTGTGCGTCTTCTTCGATGTTGCGCAGCACCGCGTCATCGCGCAGCCGCTCATGGGCCGCAAGGCGTTGCACTTCATCGACCGCCAGCTCACCCAGGCAGGCCCGCCCCATTGCCGAGTGAAACAGGCTGGCATGGTGGCCGACGATCTGGCAGGTATGCGGGTACCGCTTGCGCAATACCTGAGGGATGGCGCTTTCCATCACCTCCAGCCGCTCGCCGTCGAAACACGACAGGTCCACCACCAGCCCGGTGCGCTCGCTCAGGTCCAGCAGCATTGGTGCAGCACTTTCCACCAGGCGCCGCTTGAAGCGCATCTGCCGGTCACCGAACAACCGCCGCGCGCACAGGCGATAACGCCGGTCGCTGAGGCCACGGTAGACCCAGCCCTGCTCCTGCAAGGTGGCCAGCATGCGCGAGGCCGTGGCCTTGGGCAGGCCGGTAAGGTAATGCAGTTCTTCCAGGCCCAGCGCCTGGTGCTCGCCCAGCAGGTCGACAATGGCCAGCGCCCGCTCCACCGAACGCACGCCGCCACTGTCTGCCGTAATGCCCATGGGTATGACCTCCCTGTAGCTGGATGGTCAGCATAGCCAGCAAGAACCGCGCCTGCCCAGCGCTTTCATCAGGCCAGCAGGCACGGTGGCGGGCGCCGCTCAACCCACCGGGTGAGCTGTTCATGGGCGTATGCCAGTTGCAACACCGCATGATCGGCCTGGGCCGGGCCTATGATTTGCAGGCCCATGGGCAAACCGTCGCTGTTGAAGCCGACCGGCACACTGATGCTCGGCAAGCCGGCCAGGGTCGGCCCGATTACCACCTCCATCCAGCGATGGTAGGTGTCCATCGCCCGGCCCCCGACGGCCGTTGGCCACGCCAGTTTTGCATCGAAAGGGAACACCTGGGCCGACGGCAACAGCAGGTAGTCGTAACGTTCGAACAGGTTGGCCAAGGCGCGGTACCAGTCGCTGCGGTCCAGTGAGGCCTGGTACAGCGAGGCCGCGCTCAGTTGCAAGGCGCCCTCTACCTCCCACTGTGCTTCGGGCTTGAGCAAGGCGCGCCTGGCTGGGTCGGCATAGGCCGCGCCAAGGTTGCCGTGCACCAGGAAGTGGCGGTGGGTGAGCCAGCATTGCCACAAGCGCGCCGGGTCGAATGCAGGCTGGCAAGCCTCGACCCGGCAGCCCAGTTCGGCGAAATCGGCCAACGCTGCTTCACACAGGCCCAACACCCCGTCATCCATCGGCAGGTAGCCGTTGTAGTCACCCAGCCAGCCAACCCGCACACCCCGAAAATCGCGCTGCAGGCCTGCGGCGAAATCGCGGCGTCCCTCGCTCAGCGACAGCGGCACCCGTGCATCAACGCCTGCCTGGGTCGACAACAGCCGCGCCACATCCACCACGCTGCGCCCCATCGGCCCTTCGGTAGCCAGCTGCTGCACGAACAGTTCGGGCGCAGGACCATGTGGCACACGGCCCTGCGACGGGCGCAGGCCGAACACATTGTTGAACGCCGCCGGGTTGCGCAGCGACCCCATCATGTCGCTGCCGTCGGCCACCGGCAGCAGGCGCATGGCCAGCGCCGCTGCCGCCCCGCCACTGCTGCCGCCGGCCACCCGATGCGGGTCGTAGGCATTGGTGGTGGTACCGAACAGGGTGTTGTAGGTTTGCGAACCGAGGCCGAACTCCGGCACGTTGCTTTTACCAACGATCAGCGCCCCGCTCGCGCGCACCCGCGCCACGCTGATTGCGTCATGCTCGGGTACCTGTTCGGCGAACAACGGCGAGCCCAGGGTGGTGCGCAACCCGGCAGTGGCAGCCAGGTCCTTGATCGCCTGTGGCATGCCGTGCATCCAGCCGCGGGAATGGCCTCGCGTCAGCTCACGGTCACGCTCATCGGCCTCGGCCAACACCGCCTCGGCCGGGCGCAGCGACACCAGTGCGTTGACCTGCGGGTTGCAGCGCTCGATATGCGCCAGATAGGCCTGCATCACCTCCCGGCACGATACCTGGCGGGCATGGATGGCCTGGGACAAAGCTTGGGCATCGAGGGCAACGATGGGGTCGATGGCTAACGGCTTCACGGTTTTACTCCAAGGTTGAAAGTGGCAGGCTTGCCCGTCCGGGGTGCTTCTTTCAGGCAATAGGTACCCAGCAGCGTCAGCAGGCAGGCAAACAGCACGTAGAACGACGGTGCCACCGGGGTAGCGAGCACCTTGGTAAGCCAGGTGACGATCAATGGGGCAAAGCCGCCGAACACCATCACCGCTACGTTATAGGCCACCGAGACACCGGTGGAGCGCACCTCGACCGGGAACTGCTCGGCCAAGGCGGTCGGGGCCGGGCCAAAGAAGCCGCCAATGGCCGTGCACAGCAGTAGTTGCATCACCAGCAGGCGCTCCAGCGAAGGCGCAGCGGCCACCCACACATACAGTGGGTACACCATCACGAAAAAGGCCAGGGTGAAAGCCATCAGCACCGGGCGCCGCCCCACCCGGTCAGACAAAGCCCCTGCCAGAGGAATGACCACGGTCATCAGCCCCACGGCCAGCATCTGCACCAGCAGCACCTGGTCCAGCGGCAGCCCGAGGCTCTTGTGGGCGAAGGTCGGCATGTTCACCAGCACCACGTAGAACGACACCGTCGCGCCACAGGCCAGCCCCATCGACACCAGCAGGCTGCGCCGATGTTCACGCAATACCTGCCACAGGGTGGGCGACTGGCCCTTGGCCTGGCGGCGCGCCTCGACGAACTCCTCGGGCTCTTCCATGTGCTTGCGTATCCACAACCCGACCGGGCCGATCAGCAGGCCCAGCACGAACGGGATGCGCCAGCCCCAGCTGTCCAGCGCCTCAGGCGAGCACAGGTGGGTAACCAGTGCCACCATCGCCGCCCCGGAAAACACCGCCAGGCACTGCCCTACCAATTGCCACGAGCCATACAGGCCCTTGCGGTGTGCAGGCGCGCTCTCCACCAGAAACGCCGTGGCGCTGGCGTACTCGCCACCGGTGGCAAACCCTTGCAGCATGCGCGCCACCACGATCAGCAGCGGCGCGGCCATGCCGATGGCCAGGTAGTCGGGAGCAAAGGCGATCATGGCGATCGACACGGTCATCAGGCGGATGATCATCTGCATGGCCGCCTTGCGGCCCTTGCGATCGGAATACATGCCCAGCAACACGCCACCCACCGGGCGCATGAAAAACCCCACCCCAAAAGTGGCCAGGGCCATCAGCAGCGAGGCGTACTCGTCGTCGGACGGGAAAAACTGCCGGGCAATGATGCTGGCCAGAAAGCCGTACACGATAAAGTCGTACCACTCCAGGGCGTTGCCGATAACGGCGGCGACCACTTGCCGGGTACGCGACACGCCGGTGCTCGAAGTCTGCATAGGGAACACTCCACACAAGGATTGGGTGATCGCCCAGGCGCGGTCGCGCCCGGGTTCCAGCGGCAGTCGTCAAAAAGGCAGTTCAGGCGGGCGCGAGCCAGCGCTCTGCCAGCGCGCCCCAGTAGGCGGCACCGGTCAGCAGGATGTCGTCGTTGAAGTCGTAGGCCGGGTTATGCACCATCGGCCGCGATACACCATTGCCGATGAACAGGTAGGCGCCCGGGCAGCGCTGCAGCATCCAGGCAAAGTCCTCGCTGCCCATCAGCTTTCGGGTATCACCATCCACCGCCTCGGCACCGAGCAACTCCACCCCCACCTGCGTGGCGAAGGCGTTTTCTGCGGCATGGTTGACCAGTACCGGGTAGGCCGGGCGGTGTTCGATGCTGGCACGGCAGCCAAAGCTTTCGGCCTGGCTGACGATGATCGCGCGCACCCGTTCCAGGGTCTGCGCTCGCACCTCGGCGTTCAGCGCACGCAGGCTAAGGCGTAACAGCGCCTGTTGCGGAATCACGTTGGCCGCTTCGCCGGCCTGCAACGCGCCGACGGTGACCACCGCAGCCTCCTGCGCATCGATGTTGCGCGCCACCACGGTTTGCAGCGCCATCACCACACTGGCCGCTGCCACCAGCGGGTCTACGGTCAGGTGCGGCATCGAGCCATGGCCGCCCACCCCGTCGAGGGTCACCGTAAGCAGGTCTTGCGAGGCCATCATCGGCCCCTCGCGAAAACCAAGATGCCCGGCCGGCAGCCCGGGCATGTTGTGCATGCCGAACAGCGCATCGCAGGGGAAGCGTTCCAGCAGGCCGTCGGCCAGCATCGCCTCGGCGCCGCCCTGGCCCTCCTCGGCCGGCTGGAAGATCAGCGTCAGCGTGCCATCGAACTGCCGGGTTGCCGCCAGGTAGCGCGCGGCGCCCAGCAGCATGGTGGTGTGCCCGTCATGGCCGCAGGCGTGCATGCAGCCCTGGTGCTGGCTGCTGTAGGCCGCGCCCGTTGCTTCGTGGATGGGCAGCGCGTCCATGTCGGCGCGCAAGCCCAGCCGGCGTGTGCTGCTGCCATTGCGCAGCACACCGACCACACCGGTCTTGCCGATGCCGGTGTGCACTTCATAGCCCCACGCCTCAAGCAGCCGGGCGACCAGCGCCGAGGTGCGGCTCTCTTCAAAACCCAGTTCCGGGTGGGCGTGGATATCGTGACGGATTGCATGCAGGTCGCTGGCCACGTCGTTTAGCCAGGCCAAGATGTGCTGATGTCGGGACATGTAGAGTCTCCTCGCGCGGGTGGTTTCCCGTTCTTGTTGTTCGCCTTGAGGTCACGACGGGTAAGGCAGGTCGTGCTTGGCTGACAGATAAGCGCGAGGAGAGATGAAGCACAATCGAATCTGGTTTCACACCGTGGAACCGAAAGCATCGAGGCGACCTGGCACCGTTTGCCAGACTGTTCATCCCCTGCCGGCAGGCAGGCGAACCAATAATACTTTTTCTGGCAACGGCTCGAGGATGGCCGACTCCTGGCCGCGTATTCGGTTCCACCCCGTAGCTTCCTTGATGGACTCAATTGCCAACTTACCGAAGGGCAGTCTATTCAACCTGGCTTGAAGATAGGTCGACCTCATGTCGGTCAACAGCTGCCTGATTTTACCCACACCCGCAAAAGACGCAGCCCCTATCCCGGCCCCAGCCACCAGTTCAGCCCCTATTGACTCAAAAGGCGCTGCAAGAGCGAGCGCTGCCCCGGGTGCCTTGATCACGGTACCGGCCAACCCACCAATAAATATCATCGCATTGTTGGTTCGGCTCGCGTCATCAAACTCCTTCGGTATTGGCCGCCCTTCAGCCTTGGCAATCGAACGTTTGACTATTGCTTTGGATGCCTTGTTCAGCGACGAGAGCATCCCCACCGTTCCCCATACGAGTCCGGTGGCCTGCCCGACTGCACGTGTGGGCGAATGGCCATCGCGGTCGACATGGTTGATGGGATCACCCGTGCAATAGGCGTATGCATTGAGGCCTCCCCGACCAAACGGGCTGAATGCATCGGGGCTGAGAAAGCGCATTTGCACGGTGCGATAGCCACGTTTGCCATTACCCAGCAGATAACAGTGCGGCGCTTGCGCAACAGCCTCGCCGGCAAAGGCCAACAAAGGCCTGCCCCGAACCGCGTGGTAACCATAGGGTGTGTATGCCCGCAGCAGGGCATCATTGCCTGTATGTACTGGGGGTTGTTGGTAGGTTTGCATGGCTTCAATTTCCTGTCAGTGGTGATCGGCCATTCACACTAACCCCATCAACATGCCATAAATAACTCTCAGACTTGATGGCCGGAAATATTACCCACGGACGATCGAGATTTCCCTATGTATTCGGCTGTTGGATGACGATTTCCAGCAAGTCCCGCGCTTTTGCACAAGCCTAATAGATCAATCCAGGCCAACGTATCGAGAGTTAGCAGGATGTAATGGACACCCTCGGGCCAAACCAGGTACAACTGCTCGTGCGCGTATTAGATGCGACCGACAACATGCACTACAAGAAAAATATTGGCTCTACTTATGTCGCGACAGAGCAACTAGCCCATGAGCTAGTAAAGATAAAATCCTTCGCACCCTAACACCTAAACAGGAGCTTTAAATCATAAACGATACATAACCGCGCATCAAAAATCAGATCCGGACACTAAAATTCTGACACAGAACCAATCCAGGCTCCTCAGGTCTACGTCGAGCTTATCATTCACCCTCATATAAACCCGCATACTTCAAGCCATTATAATTTGACTTTAAAGCTTTGGAAACAACCGTACCACCATCGGAGTACCAGAAAATTGCATTAGCCTTAGTGATACCAAGCCTCAAGCACTCTGCCTTTAAATCCTCAATATAACGGGCGTCAACCGCAGACTCAATCAAGATTTCATCTAAACTCACCTCCTCCGCTTTTCTTGGTATAATTCCTATGAAGTCCTCGTCATACCATCTGACACCAATATCTCTGCAAAACCCACAAACCTTGTATGCGGGATCATCCAAATCCACAGAATAGTCCAACTCAAAATACTTTAGATAGTCATCCTCCGAAGAGAAATTTGTACCTACCCAAACATGAATTTTTTCATACCGCTCAACATCATAATAATCCATTTAGCATACTCCTGGCTTCATGTATTTGCTGTAGTATGAATCGATCACGCTAAGCGCTCTAGCTTTGCTTTGATTGCCATTCAAATCTTTAATTAAATTATTATGGAATAGCCTTCTAGCTCTACTACCATGGTACGGACCGTCCGGCACAGGATTATTCCACCACATGTACTTGGACTTGTAGGTCGCATCGATGATGGTGAGCGGCAGGCCGTCATCGCTGTTCAGGCTAGCACGGCTGCATAACGCACATAGCCGCCGTCGCTGCCTTGGGTGCTAAACCGCTGAACATAGCCGTTAATGTGGCGGAAAGAGCCGTTGGATAACTCGATATCTACCGTGGCCTGGCTGCCAATCAGTGACTTGAGCTTTACATCGCTCTGTTGGCTGAGCAGGGCCAGATCGAATTCATAGAGTTTGGAAAGCTCTTCAGTGCCGGAAAAGTGCTCCAGCAAGAACTCATCGTTGGCTGTTTGTGCCAGGATATTCAGCTTGAATAATCGCCTGTTTTGCGGCGCGAGCATGGAAAGAACGTCAGTTAGCATAATTTACTCCCTGTAACGGTGAACATCAGCGCGCCCGTACGGCGAAAAGCCTGCCCAACCACGAGGCAGCACGCATGCTCTGAATAGTTTCAATATCCATGAATGTGTATTGACGGTTTTCCTTCGCTTCGCGCACTTTCAGGTCTCTGAGTGCACTGATCTTGTCACGATTGTAAAACACCATGAACACGGACATTAGCGCAAAGAAGTAGATCAACCCGGTGGCCGGCACGTCATGGCTTTTCATCAGCGGATAGATCACGCTGCTCAGGCCCGCCGCCAAACCCGCCTGCCACCACTGAACTTTCTGGGGCGGCTCGATGGATTCCACGCGCTGCCCTTTAAAATGGAGAATATCACTTTTACTGTGCCAGTAATAAGCCATTGCATAGGTCAACAACACCAGCACGACGGGCGCGAGCGCTAACATCAAGGAAGTCGCCGCTCCCAACTTCATTTTTTTGTAGGTAACACCCAGTGTCAGCAGCGATGCGAACATTGGTGCAACTGACATATTGAAGAACATGCGCAAATTCGCGAAAATTACAAAGTGCTCACTGCGGTAAGCACAGTTGATGCACCACAGCGTCATGACGATAATGATCAGGATCGCCGGCACCGCCATGAATGGCGGCGCCACTCCGGTCATCATCAGGGCCAATATCACTACCAGCAGCCACACCGACCAGATTTTTTTAAAAAAACGTTCTGTGGTAAACATTTAATCCTTCCCCTTCAAGAAATTACCCAGGGTAGTGCCCATCCCCGAAAAATCGTCACTCATGACAAACTGAACTGCCAAACCCGCACCCAAAGACAAGGCAATCACGACTACAGCCGGCCCTGTCAGCCCGCCGACCAATACACCGACACCAAACGCCAATGCATTGGTCGGCTGGGTGTAAGCTGACTTCTGGAAGAACTCCGAGATGCATTTTGCCTCCGTCGCATCTAGGTAAGCCTGGGGGCCGAACGCCAATGCGCCGCCTAATTTGGCCCCGTAAGTACTTTGCCTACGCCACGGCTGCTGTACCCGGCCGAGTCAATATGGGCAGTTGCACGCATCGCCTTGGCGGTATTGAAAGCAGCCACATGCAGGTTACTGCCCCGAGGCCGTCGGCGTAGCTGAAGCTGCGCACGGTGTCGCCGTTGCCGTTGATCAACGCGGTCAGTTGGCCGTGTTCGTCGTAGCGGTACCGGGTGAGCGTTTCGACCGCTTCTGGCGGTCAAGCCAGTGAAATCAGCAAGGTGCTGCTCAGGCGGGGTTTGGCTCTTGCCATCGGTGTGGCTGAGCACCTAACCGTAGACGTTGTACGTAAAAGTTTCCATGGTGCCGGCTGGGTAGCTGATGCGCTGCACTACGCCATCGTGCCTGCTCCAGCGACGCTAGCTCGTTAAGCGTGTCTGTCACGGCTATCAAAAACGCTCGATCTGCGCGCCCTTGTTACACTACAAGTACTTAGACTTGAAGTTCACATCGACAATCATTATGCGGCATATAGGAGAATTGGGGCGAATACCGCCCCGCAGTCGCTTCCTTCATTTTTAAAAATCACCCCTCACGACACATTATTGGAGCATGCCTAACACAAAGCAGGAGCAATCACACCTACAACATCAAGCGAAATAGCAGTCATCAACCTCTACTCTATATGACTCAAAAACGCTTTTTGACCTCCAACCTCTTCCACGAAATTAGGATCCCTGCCTCACCCAGAGACTTATTTACGCCTTCAAGCTGATCGGCCTCTACATACCACAACCATGTAGAAGAAGTTAAAGCTTCGAGCTTTCCTCGCCCCGCACTCTCACCAATCCAGTCTTTCAGCACCACCCCACCAACGCGAATTTCTAAATGTTTACTGCTAATCACGTTAACGGGATACACCATTCTCAATAGATGATCCTTATAGCGCTCTCGCCCCTGAAATCTGCCGGGAACTTCCTTCTTGAACGCCGATGAATTTTCATACGGATACATCGTCACCATATTATTCCCAGCAGCATAGCTAAATGCCTTACTTACTTTGTCGCAACTATAGACGATACCATACGGCACTGCAATATCAGCAGAAACGTCCTTAATAAATTTTATCATTCCCTCTAGCTCAATAAAATCGCCAGAGCACTGACCATCAAAATGATAGAAGCCGCCAAAATCGTTCGTGGTATAACCGAAGGATGCAAACCATGGGGTAGCACCTGCTGCCTCGTTGTATACCCTAAAAGCAGTAGCAGTAGCGTTGTTTATTTTCTCTTCGAGCTCGGTCATTTCTACCATTACTAAATCATGATCGCCGACATGACCCCCATTACTCAGATATTTAAAATAAGCCGCACCTGTAATTGGCAAGTTCAGACAAGAAAAGTAATGCTTGGCAAACTTCAAAGCCAATCTAGAGGTGACGCCCTCAATACCGTATAAAGCTAACGCAATGGACATAAATTCACCTATATTCCAGAAATCAAATCATCAAGCATAGACTTCATATCAGCGGCACTATATGGATACTCTAACACCAAGATTTCGCCTTGCTTGTTAAGAGGCAAGTTACTCATTGCCGTTTCGTTACGCGATGTGACCGTAGGAGGCTTTCTACCCATATCCGTCTTGAATGCAAGCTCGATCGCATGTACCTTCCCGTTAACATCAACAGCCATAACATCTGGACGTCGAACTGAGACGCCTCGCCCATTCGCAAAGCTATATGAACGGTTTAAATACACATCCGAGAACTTCCCGCTCATAGCCAATTTATTAGCGATTGCTTCAGAAAACTGATCATGCCCAGGGGTTCCGTCAACCTGTCCACGACCATGAATTCTTGTATTATTAACAACTCTTACTTGGCATGGAGCGAGTCCGGTGGGGTCAATCCAATAGATTGGATTAACATTGTATCTGAAAAGATTTATCCCACCCCGCAAGCCAATTGGGTCCTGGCCAGTGAATCGACCAACTTCAGGATCATAGTATCTTAGCGTATTGTAATGAAACGCCGTTTCGCCATCAAAATACTGGCCTTGGAACCGTAGATTCTGCTCGATTTCATTGATCGCCAGTTGCTCAATCGCCCCCCAAGACCGATACATCGCCTGCCAAACAATCTTGCCCTCGCTATCCGTCAACTCCAACCGCGTCCCAATCTGGTCAGTATGGAAGTAATAAAGCTTCTGCCCTTCCCCTTCCACCTGATCAACCCGCGCCAACGGCGCATAGCTTCCCGGCTCGTACAGGTACAGAATGTTCTGCACAGGCCTCTCCTCACGCAGCATCCTCAGCCCCTGCCAGAGGAAGCGCTTCTGTTCGAGTTCGCCGTTGATTTCCGCCTGCTTGGCCACCCGCCGCCCAAGGCTGTCGTACCGATACTCACCTTGGCTTTCGAGCTTGCCGTTAACCAACGTCTCGGCCCGCACCAGCCGGTTCTCGCAGTCATAACTAAAGCTCTGCAGCTTGCTGTGCCCAGAGCGTTTCTCGATCAGGTTGCCCCACGGGTCGTAGCGGTATTCTTGGTCCCGCCACTGTTTGATCCGGTTGTCCTTGACCTTGGCAAACTGCTGCGCGTTGAGATCCAAGCGGTTAGCTGCCGCGTCGTAGCGGAATTCTTCGCTACCGACAAGCGAGCCGGTATCTCGGCTGCGCAATTGGCCATTGGCTTCGTATTCGTACTTGATCTCGCCACGCAGCTTGTCGAGGGTGCGCACCAGTTCACCGGCCGGGTCGTACTGGTAACGCCGATGAATCGGGTTGTAGGCGTGCTCGACCAGCAGCGACGTATTCACACCGGTGTTGTGCACTTGCGAGAGCTTGTCGGCCGGCAAGGTCGACGCAAACTGCCATGCCCTGCGCCCCATGGCGTCATAACCGAAGCAACTGGTGAGCTTGCCCTGCGTGCGGTACACCTCGCGGTGCAGGTCATCGCGCTCCATGTCGCTGATCACCTGACCGTCCAGGTTCAGCTGGTGCAGGTGTCCGCTGCCGTCGGCTAGCACTGAATGCTCAGCAGCCAGCTGGTATCGTCGTAAGCGAAGTCCTGCCGGGCATTGCTAAATAGAAACCCGCCTCTAGCTCATAATATTGACTAGCCAAATAATTCGTTTTCAGCCGTGTAGGACTACGTCGAACGAATCATCAAAAATTAGCAACACAAATACAACCACAACAGCAAACCACTATACCACACCTCCTTTAGTACATTAAAAACTTTGCCCACCCCATTACCAGCAACCTAAAGCAACTATTATAAATACCTGCCACAAAAACCAATCTAGATAACAATTAATTTATTCTTTGAGTACCCAACGGGCCACCTACCGGAAAAATATAATTCAACTATCCTCAACCAGGCACTTTCTTCCCCATAATAGCACTCAGAGACATACTGTCGAAACGCAAAACAAGCCGCATTTCTAGCAGCCAAACTAAAATCATGCGCACCCGACAAAAATTTATCTTTGGGAACCTTCTTTACCGACTGCATTACAGCCTTACTTACTCTAAGCCTAAGATCAACCAGATCCTTAGGAGGCTTCGGAAATGACTTGAACGGATCATCTTGGATGGGAGTGGTCGGTAACCACTCAAGATTTTCATAAGCACCGAGAGACTCAGACTCAACCGGCTCAATAAAAACCCTAAATACGCTCTCTATATATATAATATTTTCAACTTTATCAGGCACACCCCCCATCTTAGAAAAAAAGTTTGCACGGCCAATCTCATCAGTTAGCTTTTCGAAATCCAGCATTTTAAATTCTCATATCTGTTATAGTACCCGGCGGCAAGGCCTTCCTGCTCTGTTGGATTGTGGTTCTCAATACACCGCCTGCAGCATGAGGCCCAGGTATTCCAGGCAGGGAGTGATTAGGAAGCTCACCTCTCGTAGGCATTAAATTCGACCATTTATTCGCCCCACCACTCTCTAGCGGAATAATATGATGCGGCGTAGCCCCTTCTGGCCACACTCGTCCCGTATGAGCCTCCCACTGCCTCATCAAGTAATCTTGATCTCTCACAAATTCTTTTCGCGGCACTTGATTTTGGAAGACACTACGGCGTTGCACCACTGGTAGGTTACCTTTCAAAATGGCAGCTTGCTGCGCTGCAATATTCTCTCCAGGAGCTGCCACCTGGTTCGCCTCGGCAATAACCTTATATTCAGCTTGCCACAAGTTAGCCCTAGCGGATCAACCCACCCATTTGGTTCCGGCGCATATTGATAAAGGTTACTACCGCCTTCCAGCCCAATTGGATCCTGAGTAATGAACCTCCCAATTTCAGGGTCATAATAACGAAAAGTATTATAATTAAGATTGGACTCACTATCAAAATACTGCCCTTGAAACCGTAGACTTTGCTCAAGTTCATTAACAGCCAGCTGCTCTACAGCCCCCCAAGAACGGTAAGTAGCCTGCCAAACAATCTCACCCTCGCTATCGGTCAGCTCCAACGGGGTACCAATCTGGTCCGTATGGAAGTAATAGACCTTCTGCCCTTCCCCTTCCACCTGATCGACCCGCGCCAACGGCGCATAGCTTCCCGGCTCGTACAGATACAAGATGCTCTGCGCAGGTGTCTCCTCCCGCAGCATCCTCAGCCCCTGCCAGAGGAAGCGCTTCTGTTCGACCTCACCGTTGATCTCAGCCTGCTTGGCCACCCGCCGCCCAAGGCTGTCGTACCGATACTCACCTTGGCTTTCCAGCTTGCCATCGACCACCGTCTCCGCCCGCACCAGCCGGTTCTCGCAGTCATAACTAAAGCTCTGCAGCTTGCTGTGCCCAGAGCGCTTCTCGATCAGGTTGCCCCACGGGTCGTAGCGGTACTCCTGGTCCCGCCACTGTTTGATCCGGTTGTCCTTGACCTTGTCGAACTGCCGCGCATTGAAGTCCAGGCGGTTAGCCGCCGGGTCGTAGCGGAACTCTTCACTGCCGATCAGCGAGCCGGTATCACGGCTACGCAACTGGCCGTTGGCTTCATATTCGTACTTGATCTCACCACGCAGCTTGTCGAGGGTGCGCACCAGTTCACCGGCTGGGTCGTACTGGTAACGGCGGTGAATCGGGTTGTACGCATGCTCCACCAGCAGCGAGGTATTCACGCCAGTGTTATGCACCTGCGAGAGCTTGTCAGCCGACAAGGTTGACGCAAACTGCCACGCCTTGCGCCCCATGGCGTCATAACCGAAGCAACTGGTGAGCTTGCCTTGGGTGCGGTACACCTCGCGGTGCAGGTCATCGCGCTCCATGTCACTGATCAGCAGCCCGTCCAGGTTCAACTGGTGCAGGTGGCCGCTGCCGTAGTACAGGTGATTGACCTTGCGCCCATCCGGTAACGTTAGCGTGGTCAGGTTGCTGAGTGGGTCGTACTCATAGCCCAAGGTGCCAGCGGGTGTGATCTCTTTGGTCAGCCGGCCCAACAGATCATAGGTGTACTCCAGTTTTTCCTCGGTCACCCCGAGTTGCTTGCCAATACCGGTCGGTTGCCGCTCGATGCTCAGCAACCGGTCACTGTCGTCATAGGTGAATCGCTGTTGTGCGTCGCTATTCAGTTTGGCAACCAAACGGCCAATGGCATCACGCTCAAAGAGCGTATGGCGCTCCGGCCGTTCGGCATTTTCGCCATAGCCAATCTCATCCAGTCGCGTGAGATGGCCACCGACGTTGTAGCTGAAACGCCGGGTCAGGTTATCCACCCGCACTTCTTCGCTCAGCCGGTCCGACACGTCGTAGGCAAAGCTGTACGTGGCGTTGTTCTCGTTGACCAGCGCGGTCAGGCGAATGGCCTTGTCGTACTCGTAGCGAACCCGCTGGCCCTTGGCATCCTGGCGGCTGCTCGGCAGGCCGCGGGCCGTGCGCATCAGGCGGGTGGTCTGGCCCTTGCCGTCGGTGTGGCTGAGTACCTGGCCGTAGACGTTGTAGGTGAAGGTTTCGGTGGTGCCGTCCGGGTGGCTGATGCGCTGCACTTCGCCGTCGGGCTTGCGTTCCAGCGTGGTGGTCTGGTTCAGCGCGTCCGTTACCGCGACCAGGTGCTGGCGCTCGTCATAGCGGTACCAGGTGCTCTTGCCCGAGCAGTCCTGATAACGCTCGACCTGGGCCAGGGTGTTCCACCACAGGTACTTGGACTTGTAGGTCGCGTCGATGATGGTGTGCGGCAGGCCGTCATCGCTGTTCAGGTACTCGGTCATCTGGCCGAGGGCATCGATTTCGGCGAGCAGGTTGCCCTTGTCGTCATAGCGCGCCTGCCAGGTGCTGCCATCCGGGTAGCTGACTTTGGTCACCAGCGTGGTCAGGTGGTGGTACTCGTACTGGATCTTGCGCCCCAGTGGATCGGTTTCTTCCAGCAGGCGGGCGTATTCATCGTACTTGAAGGCGAGCCGGTTGCCGTCTGGCAGGTCAAGGCCGACCATGTTGCCCTGCTCGTCCAGTTCGATGGCATAGCGTTCGCCACCGTAGTCGCGGCTGGCGACCACGCGGTGGTCGGCGTTGTACTGCACTTGCAGCTCACGGCCGAGCACGTCGGTGGCCCAGCTGGTGCGGCTGTCGAGGTCGTAGCGGAAGTGGTAATGCTCGCCGTCGCTGGTCCAGTGTTCGACCACGCGCGGCTTGTCGCCCAGGGTTTGCCAACGGTAGTGGCAGCCCAGGCCCAGGGCGTTGCTGTGGGTCACCATCAGGCCGTCGGCGTAACTGAAGCTGCGCACGGTGTCGCCGTTGCGGTTGATCACCGCGCTCAGCTGGCCGTGTTCGTCGTAGCGGTACTGGGTGAGCGTTTCGACCGCCTCATTGTTGACCACGCGCTTGATGTCGGTCAGGCGACCCAGCGGGTTCTCGTAGTGCAGGTGCACGCGGGTGCCGCCGGTGGCGCTGATGTCGGTCAGCGTGCCGTCGGATGTGCGCGTGAAGTGCAGGAAGTGGCCGAGGGCGTTCTCGATGCGTTGCAGCGGCACTTCGGTGTTGGTGTCGGGCACTTCGCCGAAGTAGAAGAACAGGTTGTCGAGGGTCTGCAGGATGTAATGGCCACCCTCGGTGCACACCAGGTACACCTGCTCATGCGGGTTGTAGATTCGTTCGCCCGGTTGCAGGGTCACGAACGGGACTTCGCGGCCTTGGTTGTCGGTGAGGTAGATGAATGCACCCTGGCGGCGCAGGCTCTGCTCCCATGGCAGCACCCAGCCGCGGCCGAGTACGCTGTCGACCGTGAGGTCGCTGGCGTAGAAGCGCGACCACTCGATCGGCATCAGGCCCGGCAGGCTGAAGTCGATTTCATCGGGGATCAGCTTGCGGCCCGTGGTGAGGTCGACCGGGTTGCCGACCAGGCCGCCGATCGCCTTGCGGGCCACGGGTTCGACCACGTAGCGGCTGGCCACTTCACCGGCGACGAAGCCGGCAGTGAACTTCAGCGCGCAAGGCATGATGGCTTTCATGCCGGCTTGGGTACCGGCCTTGATCAGCTGGGCAATACCGCCTGCGGCACCGGCGATGGCCATCAGCACATCCACGGTGGTGCGCAGCCACTCCGGGACTTCATCGTCCACGGGCAGGTAGCGGTGGGTGCCGCCGCCGATGATGACGTTGTCAGAACCACCGGAAATGGTCGCGCCGCAGGTCAGCTTGTCGCCCTTGCGCGCAGCGGCCACGCTGTTGATGAACACATTGGTCGAGCCTTCGGCAATTTGCACCGGCCCCGGGTGTTTGTCGCAGGCGCCAATGCTTTTTTCAACACGCGCAGCCTTGCGGCTGTTGATGAATACATTGGGTGAGGCAGTGGTTATCGTCCCTGAAGGGGACGAGAACATACTGCCTATCGCCTCTCCGGCAGCGGTCAGCAAGCTGCCTCCAATACCAGCTGCAAGGCCGGCCAGCAACGCCACGCCGAACCCGCAGGTGAACGTGGCGATGGCCACCGTGGCAACCAGTGCGATACCCAGGGCGGCGCCAATCAGGAAGCCCCCCAACGCGCTGGTGTGCGATATCTCGTCGCCGAACCTGGCCGCTTCGAACATGAGGGGCTACTCCTGTTCGCCGGGCTCGGAACGGCTTACGGGCGTGCGCGGAGTGAAGCTCGCCAGCAGGTTGTCCCAGTCCTGGTTCTGTTGGGCACTGAAATCGGCCTGTGCAGTGGTGGAGAAGATCAGCGCACGGCCAGGGCTGATGATGAAGGCCGCCTGGCGCTGGTAAAGCGGGCGGCCTTGGTTCATGTAATAGGCGTCGATCTGAATACCGGCAATGGGTGCGGTAGCAGAAAGCGCGACGGCCTTGTTGCCCAAACGGGTGTAGCCACGCAGCTTGGAGGTCAGCATCTTGACCTGGCGATCGACATAGGCCTGCAGGGCTTCGTCTGGCAGCAAGGTGTCACGCGAGATGGTGATGCTCAACGGCGCGGGAACACTGGCACCCAAGACGAACATGTTGACCGTGCGGTCCTCGAACCCTGCTGGCAGCGCTATGCCGCCTTCCTGCAACTCGTAATCCATGCGATGAAAATTCCTGATAACAAAAAATGGGGGTCAGCTCAGCGCGAAGCCATCGAGCATGCGGTCAAACTCGGCCAGCCACTGGCTCAGGCCCGGCTTGCTGGGGTCGATTACGCATGAGATATCCAGCCATTGCAGTGACTCGCTGCCGGCGATGGGCACCAGCGCGCCGACCAGGCGACCGTGGCGGGGCTCGTGGCCGGCATTGAAGTGAAAATCCACCACTTTGGCGGGGTTGCCGGCCAAGTGGCAGTCACGTTTGCGAATCACGCGCAGTTGCGGGCTCATTTCGCGCAAGGCCTCGATTGCACGCTCGAAGAGTTGCTCCAGCGGCTGCCTGGCGCGTACATCACGGCGGCGGATGCTGAGGCTGACTGGCTCGCCTTCATGCTCGAGGGTGGTCTGGATATCGCGGAAACGAAAGCCGACTGGAAATTGCAGGTTGAAACCCGCAAAGGTGAAACCGCTGGCCACATCCTGCAGCACTGCCGGCAAGGGTTCCGGTGTGGGCACAGGTTCGGGCACATGAGCAGCTTCTGCCAGCTTGGCCAGGCGCGCTGCCTCCTCTTGCGCTTCGCGCCTGGCGGAGATGCGGTCGTAGATCGAGGGCTTGTACATGTACCTTGCCTCAGTCGTTGATCCGCACTGCGGCGCCAGTGATTTGGGTAGTATCGGTACTGGTGGTCACGATGACCTTGCCTTTGATCTCGATGCCTTCCGGGGTCAGCGTGATGCTGCTGTCGCCCACCTGCAGGATGATGTGCTGCTTGGCGGCCACCTGGATGAACTGGTTGTCGACCTGCAGGGTGTAAGAACCTTCGGTCACTTGCACCACGGTGTCTTTCTTGACCGTTTCGGTGTGCGTACCGCCAACCGTAATCGAGCGGTTGTTCCCTACATCATGGGTCTCATCCAGCTCGATCTCGGTATCCATGTTGCGCTCGGCATGCATGATGATCTGCTCGGCGCCGGCCTTGTCCTCGAAGCGGAAGAAGTTGGCGGTACCGCCGTCGCCCTTCATCGAACGCGTCAAGAACCCACTCTGGGTCTTGTTCGCCGGCAGCGACCATGGCGGGGTGTTGGTGCTGTTGTACAGGCTGCCCATGATCAGCGGCCGGTCGGGGTTGCCGTCGAGGAACACCACAACCACTTCGTCGCCTATGCGTGGGATCTGGATGCTGCCGAAGCCGCCGCTGGCGCCGGACTGGGTGACGCGTACCCAGCAGGAGCTCTGATCATTGAACTCACCGTTACGATCCCAGTGGAACTGTAACTTCACCCGCCCCAGCTCATCGGTGTAGATCTCTTCGCCGTGTGGACCGACCACAATGGCAGTCTGCGGGCCGCTGATGCCCGCCCTTGGGGTGCGCAATGCGGGGCGGAACGGGATTTTACGGCGGATGCAGCTAAAGCTGTTGCGGTAGCCCGCTTCGCCATCGTTGGCATAGTTGTTCTGTCCCCAATGGGTGACGGAAAGCAGCAGAAACTGGCGATCGTCCGGGGCGTCGTTGTCGTGATCGTAATGCTGGCTCAGTTCGAAGTAATGGCCAGGTTCCATGGCGCGGCAATTACTCTCGCCATGGAAGGTCTTGCCGTCGACTTCCATCGCCTCCAGCCGACGACGAGCCTTGCGCATGCCTTCATCGGAATCGGCATAGCCGTAGAGGCCTTCATATTCGAAGACCTCGTACTGGCCAACCTCACCCTGCTGGTTGACCGAGTTCAGCTGCACCAGATGCGGGTTACCGGGTTGCTTGTAGTCGAAGGACTTGAGGGTCAGGCGGGTTGGCTGCATCCGTCGCGCCGAAGACCACGCCGTGATCGAGTCCGCGGTTTCGGTGACCGAAGCACTGTGGTAGCGGATCAGCGGCTGACGCTCCAGCTGCGGAAGCATGCTGCTGTCATCGCTGATGATCATGCGATGGCCTTCCTGGGAGTGCTCGAAGGTGAAGAACAGCCCTTCCTGCTCGAGCAGGCGCAGCACGAAATTCAGGTCCGATTCCTGATACTGCGTGCAGTAGCTGATTGGCTTGAGCGGCTGGCTCAGGCGGAACTCATGCTCGGCCAGGGACAGGTAGTAATCGAAAACTTCCTTGACGATCTGCTCAGTGGTCTTGTCCTGGAAGATGCGTGAGTCGCGGCGACGGCTAAGAATCCAGATCCAAGGCACCAGTTCAGCGGTGTAGTTGGCAATACCGCCATCAGCACCGGTGTGCACGAAGTCCGACACGTGCGCACTGATGTACCTTGTGGTGCCGTCGGCCAAGGCAATCCCCAACGTGACTTTCTTGCCGATGAGTTTCTTCAGTTCGATGCGAGCGTCTTGCGAAATGAGGTGTGCCTGGAAACTGAACAACTCCGAAATCGCCTCGCGGCCGCTGAAGCTGAGGAGTTGCAGTTCTTGCTCGGGAGGCAGTGGAGAATCGAAGGTGAACAGGCGTTGATGCTGGGTGAGCATCGACTCGAGGGCATCCGTAATCATATCAATGCATCCTGCATCAAGCTGGAAATCTCACAATGAAAACGCGCTTGGCTGAGGCTGTCAAATGATGGCGATAAGCCAGAACACCTCACATCGAGGACAAAAGCCGCGTGCAACTGGTGCATCATGGGCCGGTGTATCAGTCGACACTTTCTTGATTAATTACATCGAAATATGTCCTCCGGTTTGATCTGCTGGAGGTCTGGAGTGTAGGCTCCCTACGCCTAGCCATGAGGCAGTAGATCGCGACTATCAGGGAGAATCGCCATGAGCGTGAGCGAAAGCCAACTCAGCCAACTGGACCGGGAGATGGACCAGAATCACCGGGAAATGGTGATCATGTCGATAGAAGACTTCCACGCGCAGGCCCAGTTAGCCCAGCAGGCACATGGCGCCACGCAGCCTCCGCAAGTGTGTACTCGCACGCAGGGTGACCTTCTGACCGGTACCTGGAACGGCGTGAAATCCACCTACAATGGCCTGCCCCACACCTTCGTCAACACTACTTGGGGCGTGCCTACGGCCATGGCAGCCTGGGACGCGAAAAACATCGTCGGCTTCATTCGTGACATGAACGGGATGGGCACGAAAGTACGCTACACCGTGCGCAATGGTAAGCAGTACGTGATTCTCACCGGCTACCCAGGCCTGCGCAAAACGCTCAATGCAACACGCTATGGTGTTCAGAACGCCAAGTTGGTCAGCATGGGCATCGGCAAATACGGCGTGCGCGGCTCTTCCATCAAGGGCTTCAAGCTCTCGTGCTATGTGGCGGTAGCCATCGAAGTCGCAGAGTGGGTGTTTGGCGACGAGCACATCATGAGCGACCTGTTTGGCGGCATTGGGGTGGAGTTGATCAAGGCTGGCATCGCTTCGGCGCTCGGCTACGCCGCAGCGCTGGCTGCTGGCGCACTGTTCACGGCAGCCGCAGCACCGGTCATCGCCGGTGCGCTGGTCGTTTTTGCAGTGGGCCTTGGGCTTAATGCACTGGACAACCACTTCGGCATCAAGAACGCAGTGAAGGCCGGCCTGCGCTATGCCGTGGATCATATCGAGGCAATCCACAAGACCATCACCGAGATCAAGCCAGCCGACCTGCGTCGCTATGCTGAAGAAACGGCTACCAACATCGCAGGCAGAATTGCCGACGAGCTTTACGATGAAGCCAAGTCGTGGATCATCCGCAAAGTGCGCCCCGACGGGATCGACCTGCCAAACTGGCCAAGCGCACCCCGCCTGCCATCGATGCCTTCATTGCCATCGCTGCCCACGTTCAACCTGCCCAAGTTCTGAAAATGACTACACACTCTTCACAGATATCACCCGGGCTATCGCCTCTCAAGATCAGGTTGCTGGCTGTTGGCATGATTGCCGCAATGCTGCTGGTGGGCGCCATTTCCGTTTATGCTTACCTCAACTACCTGTTCCCGCTCTACGGCAGGCTCCTGCGCGGGGCCCCAGTGGTCGAGACGCCGTATCTCGCATTTGGCCTGCTCATGGCTCCGCCGGCACTGGCCATTCTGCTGGTGGGCAGCGCGATTTGCGCCTGGACGGGTAAAAAGTTCGACCCTCCTCCTGCCTCACGGCTACACCGTTTCCAGACTCAGATGTTCGGGCTGTCACTGAAGACACTGCTTTATGTCGTTCCAGCAGTGATGATTCTGACAACCGTGGCGTTGCTGGCCAGAGGCTATTCGCCCTGCCCGAAACTGTTGATATCAGGTTCTGCCTGGCAGTTGTTCTGGGTCAACGATGACCGGGTGTGCTTCAAGCCAGATCACTACATCAACGACAACTGGCCGTGCAAGGTTATCGACGGCAAGGACGTTTGCGTCCAGGTCGATGGGCGGTAAGTTGCCTACCTTGGCCAGGCTCAAAGCGAATACGGCGGAAAAACCGAAAAGGTAGCAGTTGATAAGCCGCAGTGACTTGGAGACGGGGCGACGGGGATGTACAGCGGCGCCCCTCCGGTCTGCGCACACTCAGGCATTAAATGGACAAACACACACTTAGGGATCAACCCCATCGGGAAGCTTTACAAAACCGAGACCTTAGCGACCAAGGTCAGGTAATTAACATGAACCTACTACACCACTCGAGTATGTAGACAAAGCGCTCGCGCTGACGATCACTGCACCCTATCCGTGCCTGCCGTAGAGAAGGTCATCGAGCTCATCGCTCAGCGGCGACAGCTCGAACAGCCGGCTCGCCAACCTACGAATATGCTGCGACCAGGCCACCTTGGCCACCCACTCCGGCGGCATGCCGGAGACGCCGTACAGCGCACCTGCCAACTGGCCGGCGGTGGCCGCGATACTGTCGGCATCATCGGCAAGGTTGGCGGCCAGGAGGATCGCGTCCTTGAAGTTGTCGGTGTTCCATACGGCCCACAGTGCTGCTTCCAAGGTATCGATGACGTAGCCGGAGGAGCGGATCTGTTCGCGGTTCTTTTGCTTGTACTCGCCCGCATTGATGATCATCGGGCTCGCTGCAACTGACGGTTGTGCTGATGGTTATCGTCGCACCGACAATGATTACGCTGACCACAGCAACGCTTTCGGCAAAGGGCTACTGGTCGTGCCCGAAGCTCAGGATCTCGGGCTCCGGTTGGCAGATGTTCTGGGTTAACGATGAACGCGTGTGCTTAAAGCCGGATCATTACATCAACGACAATTGGCCATGTAAGGCAATCAATGGCAGAGACGTTTGCGTACAGGTCGATGGTCGCTGAGTTGGATGCAACCGGCTGCGCCGGTGTTCGCGGGCAATCCCGCACCTACCCGCACCTACTAGCATCGCGCTAGCTATCGCTTTTGCACAAGACAGTTACCCCGCTGGATGCGACGAAACTCGTCGCATTGCCATCATCCTGACGCGCTTCCTCAACCCGCAACGCGCAGGCGGCCAGCGCACAAAATGAGAACTGATTCACTTTTTGAAAAAACTTTTTACCAATGATTTTCATCTCTTCCCAGCCCCTTTCGCACCCAGTCTTTAGGGCTTAACCCCCCAATTCCTGCGACCAAGCGCACTGTCAATATCACAGCGCCATTATTGCGTAGCGTCGTAAAACACTGAAAAAATCGCCCCGCCCGCCGGAACTTCTTCCCCAGCGAGGTGCCCTAGTCGGCATTGCTGGCAACACAATATTCATGTGCCAGCACTCAGATTTGCCGCAGCCGATGGCTCAATTTCAGGTCGACGCCACTGGCGTTCAGGACGATCAAGCAGGCACATGGACGCGATGTACCGATGACACAATCATTCGATGTCGAAGCACTGATCAAGCTGCGTAGCCAGACGCGGGCGATATCCGATGCGCTGAAGGCGCAGGCGGCGGATTACCTTGCCACCGTGGCACCGCTGATCCGTCCGCAAACCCTGTTTGGCGAATACCTGCAAGGCGCCCAGCGCAGCAGCGGGCGCGAAACCCAGGGCCACTTCCAGGCCCTGGTCGAACTCTACGAGCGTATCGGCTCGGCCGCGCCGTTCCAGCTGGTCACCGAGCTGGAAGTCCCGCTGAACCTGATCAGCACCACCCCCGAACTGTTCCCGCTGGAATACGACAAGGTCCTCGAACAGAGCGGCCAGACCATCCGTATCACCAGCCCTACCCGCTGGGTAGTGGGCTTCCACGCCTTCGACCTGGCGCGGTTTCGCAATGTCATCAAAGACCCCAACCGCAGCAGCGCCGAGCTGTACCGCTTCGTGGTGCACTACCTCGTGCTGTTCTACTGCCTGAGCAAGTCGCCTGGCCTTGGCCGGCTGTTCGAAGGCCTGCGCTACGGGCTGAGCTTCGAACGCCTCAAAGGCTTTGGCGACCTGCCGTTCTGCGTCATCAGCTCGCCGGTGCGCTCGGAACTTCCCGACGATTCGGTCATCCGTAGCAGCACGCAAATTGCCGGCAACACCAGCTTCGAAGAACTGGTGGGCCGCGACAACATTCTGGAAATGAACGACGACATCCGTCAGCGCCTGCTGCTGACGATCGAAGGACTGTAACCCGCAGTGCCCCACACCGGGCCGCGCAATGATTCGCAGCGAACTGCTAGCACTGGAGAACACGATGGCGAAGAAGGAAAGCACCCAGCACAAACTCGACCGCGTCCGCGCGCCGCGGGTCCATATCACCTACGACGTGGACATCGGCGATGCCATCGAGAAAAAGGAGCTGCCCTTCGTCGTCGGCGTACTGGGCGACTTTTCCGGCAACCCGCTGGAGCCGCTGCCCAAGCTCAAGGACCGCAAGTTCGTCTTCATCGACCGCGACAACTTCAACGGTGTGCTCAAGGGCATCAAGCCACGCCTGACCTACCGCGTCGACAACACCCTGGCCAAGAACGGCACCCAGCTGGGCGTGGAGCTGAACTTCAACAGCCTCGAAGACTTCGAGCCACAGAACGTGGTCAAGCAGGTGGAACCACTGCGCAAGCTGCTGGAAGTGCGCAACAAGCTGGCCGACCTGCGCAACAAGATGGGCGGCAACGACAAGCTCGAAGAGCTGCTGATGGACGTGCTGCAAAACACCGAAAAGCTCAAGACCCTGGGCAAGGAGTTCGGCCGTGAAGCCGAAGTGAAAGACCCATCCAGCAGCGATCGCGCCTGAGCAGGAGCCTTAACATGACCGACAAGCAAACCGCACCGCAACAGGCTGGCGAACTGGTCGAAGTGGAAAACTTCGCCCCACAGCCCTCGCTGCTGGACAGCATCATTTCGCAAAGCCGCGTGGCCCGTTCCGACACCGAACGCAACCGCACCCGCGACCTGATCGGCGAACTGGTGAACCAGGTGCTCGAAGGCGAGATGACCCCGAGCAAGGACCTGATCGCCGTGCTCGACTCGCGTATCGCCGAAATCGACGCGATGCTCTCCGAGCAGATGAACGAAATCATGCACGCTCGCGAGTTCCAGCAGCTGGAAGCCTCCTGGCGTGGCCTGAAGTACCAAGTAGACCAAACCGAAACCAGCACCACGCTGAAAATTCACCTGCTCAATGCCTCCAAGAAAGACCTGGTACGTGATCTGAAGGCTGCCAGCGAATTCGACCAGAGCGCACTGTTCAAGAAAGTCTACGAAGAAGAGTACGGCACTTTCGGTGGCGCACCGTTCGGCATGCTGATCGGCGACTACGAATTCAACCGCAACCCCGAAGACATGTACCTGCTGGAAGAGATCTCGCACGTGGCCGCAGCGGCGCACGCGCCGTTCATCTCCGCCGCCTCCCCTGAACTGTTCGGCTGGGACTCGTTCACCGAGATGTCCGGCCCGCGAGACCTGGCGAAGATCTTCGACACCGTCGAATACGCCAAGTGGAAATCGTTCCGCGCATCGGAAGACTCTCGCTACGTCGGCCTTACCCTGCCCCATGTGCTTGGCCGCCTGCCGTATGGCCCCGATACCACGCCGGTGGAGGAATTCAACTTCGTCGAAAGCGTCGACGGCCGTGACCACAACAAATACCTGTGGATGAACGCCGCCTATGCCCTTGGCACCCGCGTCACCGATGCCTTCGCCCGCTACGGCTGGTGCGTGGCCATCCGCGGCGTGGAAGGGGGCGGCCTGGTCGAAGGCCTGCCGACCCACACCTTCAACACCGACGATGGCGAAATCGCACTCAAGTGCCCGACCGAAATCGCCATTACCGACCGCCGCGAAAAAGAGCTGTCGGACCTGGGCTTCATCCCCCTGGTGCACTGCAAGGGCACCGATTATGCCGCATTCTTCGGCACCCAGTCGGCGCAGAAGCAAAAGCAGTACAACACCGACATCGCCAATGCCAACGCACGCCTGTCGGCCCAACTGCAATACATCTTCGCCACCTCGCGTATCGCCCACTACATGAAGGCGATCATGCGCGACAAGATCGGCAGTTTCGCCTCGCGCATGGACGTGGAGCGCTTCCTCAACCAGTGGCTGGCCAGCTATGTGCTGCTCGACGATACCGCCAGCCAGGAAGCCAAGGCCAAGTTCCCGCTGCGTGAGGCCCGCGCCGAGGTGTTCGAGGTGCCAGGCAAGCCAGGCGTGTACAAGGCCGTCACGTACCTGCGCCCGCACTACCAACTGGACGAACTGACCGCCTCGCTGCGGCTGGTCGCCGAGCTGCCACAAGGCGCGCGCGGCTGACAGCCCGCTGTGTACAGGGATGACACATGAGTAACCAGGCCCGCCTGCTGCCCTCGCTGCTCGACCGACTGCTGGACGACCGTCCCTATCAGTCGGCCGAGCCGGCCGCGCAGCGTACCTGCTCGCTGGCCGAGTACAAGGCCAGTATCGTCCGCGACCTGGAAGTGCTGGTGAATACCCGCCAATCGCTGGTCGCCGAGGCGCTCGACGGTTTCAGCCAACTCGGTGGTTCCATCCTTGAATACGGCATGCCTGACTTCATCAGCCGCAGCGTGCTCGACCCACACGATCGTCGCCTTATTCAGCAGCAGCTGGAGCGTGCGATAAGCACCGGCGACCGGCGCTTTCGCCGGGTCCGTGTGCAGCTCTTGGCCCAGCAGGACGGCCACCGCATGTTGACCTTCCGCGTGGACGCCGTGTTGCGTCTGCAGGACATCAGCCGCCAGGTGTCGTTCGACGCCGTGCTGCAGGTCAACACCCAGGAATACAAAGTGCAGAACCTCAACTGATGCTCGACGAACTGCTGCCCTACTACGAAAAGGAACTGTCGCACCTGCGCTTCCTCGGCCAGGAGTTTGCTGCGCAGTACCCGAAAATCGCTTCTCGTTTGCTGATCGAGGGCGACAACTGCGAGGACCCGCATACCGAGCGCCTGATCGAGGCGTTCTCGTTCCTTTCTGCGCGGGTGCACAAGAAGCTCGATGACGAGTTCCCGGAAATCGTCGAATCCTTCCTCGAGGTGCTGTACCCGCATTACCTGCGCCCGACCCCGTCCATGTCGATTGCCGAGTTGAGCCTGGGCAGGCATGAGAAAGTCACCGAGGCATACCACGTGGCGCGCCATACCGAAATGCATGCCAATGCCGTCGAGGGCGTGGTGTGCAAGTTCCGCACCTGTTACCCCGTAGAGCTGTGGCCGATTGCCGTGCAGCAGGCCTCGTTCGCCGAAATGGAACGCTCGGCATTCAACGGCCACAGCGCCGACCTGGTCGCACGCCTGCGTATCCGCCTGACCGCCACAGGTGATGCCCTGTTCGGGCAGATGGAAATGGACCGCCTGCGGTTTTTCCTCGACGGCGAAGCCACGCTGATGCTGCATCTATATGAGTTGCTGTTCAACAACCTGGCCAAGGCCACCCTGAGCTTCCACGACGAGGGCCGCAGCCGTGAAGTCGCGCTGCCAGCCGGTGCGCTAAATGTCGTGGGTTTTACCCGTGACGAAGGCCTGGTGGATTACTCCGAGCGCTCGTTCCTGGGCTACCGGCTGCTGCACGAGTATTTCACCTTCCCCGACAAATTCATGTTCTTCGACCTCAGTGGTTTTGCACGCATCCTGCAAGGCAAGGCTATCGAGCAGGTCGAGATCAATTTCTATTTTTCCGACTACGACCTCAGCGAGCGCCTGGCGCGGCTGACGCAGAACATCGGGCGCAACAATTTCAAGCTCAACTGCACGCCAATCATCAATCTGTTCCGCCAGCAGGCCGAGCCGATCAAGCTGACCCACACCCAGCACGAGTACCCGGTCACGCCTGATACCCGGCTGCACAACGCTGCCGAAGTGGTGTCAATCGACCGCGTGCGCCGGGTGCGCAAACTTGGCGGCATCGACCAGGTCACCACCTGCTTGCCGTTTTTCGAGCCCCGTGGCGAACAGGACCCGCACAGCAGCTTCTGGGTCGCCCGTCGGCGCAATCAGGGTGACGCCACGGCCATGAGCATCCGCGTGGTCGACCGTGACCTGGAGCTGATCGGCGCCAGCAGCGACACCCTCAGCATCGGCCTCACCTGCAGCAACCGCGATGTGCCGCTGATGCTGCCGTTCGGTGGCGAGCGTGGCGATTTCAACATTCCCGCCAACTCGGTAATCAAGGACATCCGCTGCCTGCGCAAGCCCACTGCCACCGTGCGCGTGCCCTTGGGAAAAGGCTTGATCTGGCGGCTGATCGCGCACCTGTCGCTGAACCATATGTCGCTGGTCAGCCAAGGCCGCGAAGTGCTGCTGGAACTGCTGTCGCTCTACAACTACCGCAACGTGTCGGCCATCCGCAAACAGATCAATGGCATCAAGGCCATCAGCAGCGAGCCAGTGGTTGCGCGCATCGGCCATCCGCGGCCGAATTTTGTGCGGGGCGTAGGCATTACCCTCACCCTCGACGAGCACCAATACACCGGCAGCGGCGTGTTCCTGTTCGGCATGGTGCTGGACCACTTCTTCGGCCAGTACTGCTCGATGAACAGCTTCACCCAACTGACCCTGCGTACCCAACAACGAGAAAAGAGAATCGTCCAATGGCCAGCACGCACTGGCGATCAGCCCCTGGTCTGATCGATCAGGCCCGAGCCGAGCCGCACCGATTCGAATTCTTTCAATTGGTGCGCCTGCTCCGCCTGCACTACAGCCGCACCGGTCGCATGGACCTGGCAACCCGGCCCCATGAAGACCCGCTGCGTTTCCGCACCCAGTTGTCGCTAGCATTTCCGGCCAGCGAGGTCAGCGACCTGCACTTTGAGCGCGAAGGCAAGCTATCGCCGGCTGGCCTGCCACTGTCGGAAGTGCAGGTTACCTTCATGGGCCTGGTCGGGCCGTCGGGCGTGCTGCCGCGCCCGTATACCGAGTTGCTGCTCGAGCGCCATGTGCAATACCGCGACGATGCCGCCCATGCGTTTCTCGACATCTTCTCGCACCGTATGACCACGCTGTTCTACGAGGCCTGGCAAAAATACAAGTTCCATATCGAGCACGAGCGCAATGGCACCTCGGGTTTCGATGGCTACCTGCTCAACCTGGCGGGCTTCGGGCCGCGCGCGCAAAAACTGAAGTTCGAAGAACAACCGTCAGTATTGCGTCGTGAGCTGTTCAGCTATTTTGCCGGCCTGCTCAGCCAGAAGCCGCGCAATGCGCTGAACCTCGAACGGATGCTCGGCTTCTATTTCTCGTTGCCGATCCACGTCAAGCAGTTCGCCGGTCGTTGGTTGCACCTGCCGCCTGAACAGCGCACCCAGCTTGGGCGGCGCAACGCCCAGCTCGGCCAAAGCGCCGTAGCGGGCAAGCGAACCTGGGATTACCAATCGTGCATTCGCATCGAGCTGGGCCCACTGAGCCTGGCCGATTACCAGCGTTTTCAGCCGGGCACCGAGTGCTATCGCAAGCTGGTCGAGTTGGTGCGCTTCTATATAGGTGCCGGGCTGGACTTCGAAATCGCCCCGCGCCTCAAGCGCGAGGCAGTGCCACGCGCCCAGCTCGGCCGCAAAGGCAATGTCGCCTTGGGCTGGCTGGGCTGGCTCAAACGCCCTGGCCGTGACGCGGAGCCTTCGCGTTGCGCCGTTTTCCACATTCCTTACGATGGGGTCGCCTTGTGAACCTGAAGTCTCTGTTCGCCAAGCTAAACGAAACCAGCCGCACGGCCACCGAAAGCGCGGCGGCCCTGTGCCTGTCGGAGCATCACTACGATGTCGAGGTTGAGCACCTGCTGCTGCAACTGCTCGACAGCAGTGACAATGACCTGGCACCGATCCTGCGCCACTATGAGGTCGTCACCGAGCGCCTGCAGGCGCAACTGGTCACCGCCCTGGGCACCTTCAAGAAAGGCAATACCCGTACCCCAGCGCTGTCGCCGCACATCACCCGCATGATCGAGCAGGCCTGGTTGCTGGCATCGATCGAGTATGGCGTTGGCCAAGTACGCAGCGGCCACTTGCTGCAAGCCCTGCTTGATGATGCCGAACTGCGCCGAGTGGTGATGGCTTCGGCACCGGAGCTGGAAAAGATCAATGCCAATGACCTGCGCCTGAACCTTGCCGCACTGGTCGAAGGTAGCGCCGAGTCGCGGCAGGCCAGCCCCCTGGCCAGCCCCGCAGCACCGATTGCCAGCAGCACTAAAGCTGGGGGCAAGACCCCAGCGCTGGACCAGTACACCGTCAACCTTACCCAAAGTGCCCGCGAAGGCCGCATTGACCCAGTCCTGGGCCGCGAGTTCGAAGTGCGGCAAATGGTCGACATCCTCACCCGTCGCCGGCAAAACAACCCGATTCTCACCGGTGAAGCCGGGGTCGGCAAAACCGCCGTGGTCGAGGGCCTGGCCCTGAGAATCGCCCAGGGCGATGTACCAGCGGTGCTCAAGGATGTGGCCCTGCACACCCTTGACCTGGGCCTGCTGCAGGCGGGCGCCGGGGTAAAGGGCGAGTTCGAAAACCGCCTGAAAGCGGTCATCGAAGAGGTCAAGCGCAGCCTGCACCCAATCATCCTGTTCATCGACGAAGCCCACACCCTGATCGGTTCTGGCGGCCAGGCCGGGCAGAACGATGCCGCCAACCTGCTCAAGCCGGCCCTTGCCCGTGGCGAACTGCGCACCATCGCCGCCACCACCTGGGCCGAATACAAGAAGTACTTCGAGAAAGACGCCGCCCTCGCCCGCCGCTTTCAGGTAGTAAAGGTCGAAGAACCTGATGAAGACAAAGCCATTCACATGCTGCGCGGGCTACTGGGCAAGATGCGCGAGCACCACAAGGTGGCGGTGATGGACGAAGCGCTGGTACAAGCGGTGCGCCTGTCCAACCGCTACATCACCGGCCGCCAGCTGCCCGACAAAGCCGTTAGCGTGCTCGACACCGCCTGCGCCCGCATCGCCCTGGCGCAGTCGTCGCAGCCAGGCTTGCTGGAAGACTGCCGTCGGCAGATCGACAACCTGCAGGCAGAAATCGCCGTTCTTGGCCACGAAGCGGGCAAAGGCCATGACCATGCCCGTCGCCTAGGCGAGCTGCAGGCCGCGTTGCAGACCGAACAGCAGCGCGAGCAGCAGCTCATCGCGCAGTGGCAACAGGAGCTGGAACTGGTCGAGCAACTCAAGGCACTGGATGCCGCCAACGACACCGACGCCGAGCAGCTCAATACCCTGCGCGCCGAACTGGCCCGTGTGCAAGGTGACCAGCCACTGGTCCACGCCCTGGTCGACAGCGGCGCCATTGCCCAGGTCATCAGCGGCTGGACCGGCATCCCGCTGGGCAAGATGCTGCGCGACGAAATCGATACCGTACAGCGCCTGCCGGCCCTGCTGGGCGAGCGCGTACTGGGCCAGGACCATGCCCTGCAGGAAATCGGCAAACGCATCAAGATTTCCCGTGCGCGCATGGAAGACCCCAACAAACCCATCGGCGTGTTCCTGCTGCTCGGCCCCAGCGGCGTCGGCAAGACCGAAACTGCCCTGGCCCTGGCCGATACGCTGTACGGCGGCGAGCGCAACCTGATCACCATCAACATGTCCGAGTACCAGGAGGCCCACACCGTGTCGAGCCTCAAAGGCTCGCCCCCCGGCTACGTCGGTTACGGCGAAGGCGGCGTGCTGACCGAGGCGGTACGCCGCAAACCCTACAGCGTGGTGCTGCTGGACGAGGTGGAAAAAGCCCACCCCGACGTACTCGAACTGTTTTTCCAGGTCTTCGACAAGGGCGTGCTGGACGACGGTGAAGGCCGCGAGATCAACTTCCGCAACACAGTGATCATCCTCACCTCCAACACCGGCACCGAACGCATCATGCAAACCTGCCTGAATGCCACCGAGCTGCCAACGCCAGAGGCCATCGTCGAAGGCCTGCGCAACGAGCTCAACCAAGTGTTCAAGCCGGCGTTTCTCGGCCGCCTGAACATCGTGCCGTTCTACCCGGTGCAGGACCAGATCCTCGAGCGCATCGTCGCCCTCAAGCTCGAGCGTATCGCCAAGCGCTTCGCCCGCAACCACCAGGCCGAGTTGGGCTACGACGAGGCGCTGGTCAAAGCCATCGCCGCCCGTTGCACCGAGGTCGACAGCGGCGCACGCAACATCGACAACATCCTGTCGCAAACCCTGATGCCCGAGCTCGCCCAGCGTGTGCTCGAACGCATGGCCCAGGACACACCGATCGAGCGCCTTGTGATCGAACTGGGCAGCGATGGCGATTTCGCCTATCGCCTGGCCTGACCAGTACCCGGAGGTTTAGCCGTCATGCAACACAAGCACATCGCCTTCAAGCGCCTGACCACCGCCGCCCTGCTGCTGGCGCTGGCGGGCTGCGGGGTCACCGACCGTATCGGCAAACGCATGGAGGACAGCTGGGCGGCCGACATGCTGGCTGACAGCGAGAAGGTCATCCTGACCTCCGACGGCGGCAACCAGCTCAACCCCGATACCGAGGGCAAGCCGCTGTCGGTGGTGATGCGCGTGTACCAGCTGACCGACCTTGAGCGCTTCGCCGCAACCGATGCCGAAACCCTGTGGGATACCCCGGAAAAGGCACTGGGCAATACCCTGGTGGAAGCCCGCGAGATCACCCTGCTACCGGGCATTGGCCAGATCGACCAGTGGCCTCTGGCCAATAGCGCTCGCTACGTCGGCGTGGCGGCGTTCTTCCGTGATGAACAAGGCGCACGCTGGAAAGTCGCCTTCGACGCAAACTCGCTGCGCAAGGACGGCATCTGGTTCTCATCCGACGGGCTGCGGGTACTGGTGGATAAAACCGAAATCAGTGCCATGCGGGGCGTGGATGTGCTGAACAAACCCCCGACTGCCGACCAGCTCGCGGCGGCGCAGAAGGCCAAGGATGCCGCCCCGACGCTCACCGACAAGGTGCAGGACGCGGTCATCCAAAAAGCCAGCGACGCCGCCAGCCAGTCGGCCAGCAACGCCATGGATTCAACCTTCAACTCTTTAGTGGATAGCGTCAAATGAGCAAGCAGAGCCGGGTGATGTGGTCGGAAGGCATGTTCCTGCTGCCCCAGCACTTCCAGTACCAGGACGAGTTCCACCAGCACCAGTTGGCTGAGGCGACCCTGCGCAGTACTCCTTTCCATTGGGGTGTACAGGCGCTGCAGGTGGACGAAGACGCCCTGGCCAACGGTTCGCTGCAGCTCAAGCGCCTGAAGCTGGTGTTCCCTGATGGCAGCCTGTACGACGCTCCGCAGCACGATCCGCTGCCGGCCGCGCGTGACCTCAAGGACCTGCTCAAGGCCAACGACCTGAAGGTTTATGCCGCGCTCAAGCTGCCCGAGCCATTCGGCCTCAATTACGTCGAGGATGGCCACGAGCACAAGGCCGCACGGCGCTTTCGCAAGCAGTTCGACACCCTGCCCGACCTTAATGAAGGTGAGCTGGAGAACGAGATCACCAGCCTGCGCCTGAACGTGGTCATGCTGGTCGACGGCGACAGCCTCGATGGCTACAGCTACTGCCCGCTGGCGAAGCTGACACGCAACAGCATGGGCGGCTTCAACCTCGACCCGCATTTCGTCCATCCTACCCTGCACCTGGGCAGCCACGAAACCATCACCAGCCTCGGCAAACGCCTGCTCGGTGCCCTGCAGGCCAAGAGCAAGGCGCTGTCCGGCCGACGCCGCGAGCGCGCCGACCAGATCGCCGAGTTCGGCTCCAGCGACGTCACCTTGTTCTGGCTGTTGAACACGGTCAACCGTGCCCACCCGCAATTGGCGCATCTGCTGGCCCATCCGCGCCTGCACCCGGAGCGCCTGTACCTGTTCCTCGCCGACCTGGCCGGCGGGCTGCTGACCTTCACCCTGGACACCCAGCTCAGCGACATCCCCGAGTACGACCACCAGGCCCCTGCGGCATCGCTGGTGAAACTGGACGAAATGATCCGCGTAATGCTCGACAACGTGGTGCCCAACCAGTGCATCGTCATCAACCTGACCCAGACCAAACCGTCCCATTGGCAAGGCCAGCTGCACGACCCACGCCTGGCCGAAGCCGACTTCTATATTGCCGTGCACGCCGACATGCCCGGTGCCAGCCTGCTGGAACTGGTGCCCCGAGCGTTCAAGGTCGGCTCGCCGGAAGACATCGAGGTGGTGGTCAACAGCGCCATGCCTGGCGTCACCCTCAATCATGCCGCGCGGTTACCGAACGCGATTCCGGTGCGCCTGGATAACCAGTATTTCGCCATCGAGCCGCACGGCACTGTGTATGAGCGAATGATCAATGCCCAGGCCATCTGCTTCTATGCGCCCAGCGCCTTTACCAACCTCAAGCTTGAACTGATGGCGGTGCTCAAATGACCGAAGCCGTACTGCAACAGGGCGCCGTCGCGGCCGCCAACGACAAACCGACGCTCAAGGACCTGGTCCAGGACTTCATCAGCATGGCGCTGATCGTACGTCGCGGCCGCCAGGTCACCTCGGTGCCGGCCTTCGAGGGCAGCGTAGAACGCTTCTTCGCCAACCTGGAGCGGGATGCCCGCGCGGCCAACTACAGCGTCGAGCAGGTCAAGGACACTCAGTACGCGCTGTGCGCGTTCCTTGATGAAAGCGTGCTGCGCTCAGGCGACAACGCGCTGCGTCGGCATTTTGAGCTGCAGCCGTTGCAGTTCCGCTATTTCGGTGTGCACCTGGCCGGGGAAGGTTTCTTCGAAAAAGTCCAAGCGCTGCGTGCTGACACCAAGCAAAACGTCGATGTGCTCGAGGTCTACCACCTGTGCCTGGCCCTGGGCTTCGAGGGCAAGTTCAGCCTTGGCCAGAAAGACCAGCTGCGTTACCTGGCCAATACCCTGGGCCAGGACATTGCCCGCTACCGCAAGGCGCCCAAAGCGCTGTCACCGGACTGGGCACTGCCCGACCAGGTGTCGCAGATGCTGCGCCATGAAGTGCCGCTGTGGGTGTATCTGGCGCTGATCGCGCTGGTCTGCGTCGCCGTGTACCTGACGCTTGACTGGTTGCTGGACAAGGACGTTGCCGCCCTGTCCGAACAAATCCGCCAGCTGTTCAGTGCCTGAGCACACATCAGGTAGCCGAGTCAGGAAGACATGAAAACATTACTGCGTCTGTTGAAGAGTTTCTGGGTGCTGCTGCCATTGCTGTGGCTGGCGAGCCTGTTGATTGGCTGGCTGGTCGCGCCGCTGGTGCCGTGGCTGCGTCATCACGTACCTGAAGCGCTGGCCATCATCAGTGCCTGCTTCCTGCTGGTGATCGTGCTGCGCCAGTACCAGCGCATCCGCGCCGAGCACAATCTGGAGAACCTGCTGCAAATCGAAGTCGACCGCTCGTGGAACGCCACGGGTGAGTTCCGAGACCAACAGGTATTGCGCGAGCGCCTGAAGCACGCCATCGCCATGCTGCGCACCGATCGCTCAGCCGGTGGCGGCGGCAAGGCGGCGCTGTCCGACCTGCCCTGGTACCTGGTGGTGGGCATGTCCGCTGCCGGCAAGACCTCGCTGCTGACCCATTCCGGTCTGTCGGCCAGCATCGCCACGGCCAACGACAGTGAAAGCGGTACCCAGCATTGTGACTGGTACTTCAGCCCCGACGCCGTAATGATCGACACCGCCGGGCGCTACTTGCGCGACGACCAGTCAGCCAGTGAGTTCTCGGCCTTCCTGCGCATGTTGCGCAAGCAACGCGGCAAGGCGGCGATCAATGGCTTGGTGCTGGTGGTCAGCCTGCCCGAGCTGCTGGCGGCCAACAGCGATGAGCGCAATGCCCTGGCGGCGCAGCTGGTGGCACGGGTAGAAGAATACGCCGAATGCCTCGACGCCAACCCGCCGGTCTACCTGATGCTGAGCAAGACCGACCAGTTACCGGGCTTCAGCCAGGCATTCGACGGCCTCGACCTGCATGAGCGCCAGCAACCGCTGGGCATGACCTTTGGCCTGTCGGAAATCCGCAACAGTGGCCTGCACGCCGTGCTGCAGACGCGCCTGAAGAACTTGCAGGGTCACGTTCGCCAGCACGTCGATGCGCAGATGATCGCCCTCGGCGCCGAGGCCGACAGTGCGCTGCTGAACTTCCCGCAGTATTTCGCCGCCCTCAGCGATGTACTCGAGCAATTCCTCGACCACTTCACGCGTGGCCATCGCGGCGGGGCCCCGCTGCTGCTGCGTGGCCTGTACTTCACCAGTGCGCTGCAGACCGGGCAGCAGCTGGGACAAGTCTATGAAGACGTCATCGCCGACGAGTTCGCCTTGCAAGCGGCCTACGATGAGCCTGTCGAACGTGCTGGCAAGCCCGTGGGCAACCGCAGCTACTTCATCACCGACACCTTCCGCCAGGTGATATTCCCGGACCGCGACCTGACCTTGTACCAGTCACGCCTGGGCCGGCAGGCCACGTTCAGCCCGCTGTTACTGGGCCTGGCCGTTGCCACGGGTGTCCTGTTCATCGGCTGGCAGGCATTGTCGTTCATCAACAACCGGCAGTGGCTCGATGGCTTGCGCGGGCAACTGGCGCAGATCGAACATGCGCAGGATCGCGAGCAACTGCTGGCCGCAGGCAAGGGCCTGGAAGTGCTGCGCGAACAGATGGCGGTAATCGAAGCCCATCGCCTGCAAGGCGTCCCCCTGCCGTTGGCTGCTGGCCTTTACCACGGTGAAGCAGTCCATCAGGTGAGCAGTGCCGCATACCTGGCGCAACTGCGCAGCCAGGCGCTTGAGCCGATCACCCGCAGCCTGCAAGTGCAGATGCGCGCGTTCAACACATTCGCCAACGGCATCAACCAGGAACTGGAGTTCACCCCAGCGCCGCTGCCTAAAAAACGCAACGGCAAGCCTCTCGCCCCTGCCTTGGCCGCCAAGGCCACAGCAGCCAACACCCGCCTGGGTGGCTACGCCGCCAAGGTCAACCTGGCCACCGCCAGCGATGCCGCCGAGCTGTCCGCCACCACCGGTGGCCTGTCGTTGTCCGAAGAAATGCTCGGCCGACTTGACGAACAGCAGGTGGCCTCGATCATCGACGCCTACAACACGCTCAAGCTGTACCTGCTGCTGACCGAGCCCCAGATACATCCAGATCCGGCCTTCGTCGCTGCCAGCCTGCCCCAGGCCTGGACAGGTGCAGCCGCTGAAGGGGCCCCGGCCGACGCCGGGGTCATCGAAGAAAACGCACCGCTTTACGTGCAGTTGCTGGAGCAAGGCCAGGCGCCGGCACTGCCGCGCAACGAGCAACTTATCGACGAGACCCGGCAGAACCTCAAGGCATTCATGATCTCCAGCTCGCTGGTCGATCGTGAATACCTGCGCCTGCAACTTGAGTCGAGCCGCCAGTTCCCGACGTTGAGCCTCAACGACCTGGTGCCGCAACCGGGCCGTGCGCTGCTGTACGGGTCCGCTGGCGTGCCAGCAATCTACACGCGCCAGGGCTGGGACACCTTCGTCAAGCCCGAACTGATCAAGCTGGTGTCGGGCAACCTGCGCAACGAGTCGGACTGGGTGCTGGACGGTGAAGGCGGCGACGCGCTCGTGCAAAAAGCCAACTTCGTGCGCGAGTTCATGACCCGCTACAAGCGCGACTACACCCAGGCCTGGTACAAGATGGTCAGCAGCGTCGGTGTGCGCCACTTCACCGACCTGGCCTCGGCCACCGAGCAACTGGGCCTGCTCAGTGACGTGCAGAACTCGCCTGTGAAAAACCTGCTGGCGGCGGTCAATGACAACACCCAGTGGGACTTGCCGACCAAGCACGCGATCCCGGCCCCTGGCGCCGCCCGCGATGACGGTTTCTGGAGCAAGGTCACAGGCTTGTTCGACACCGAGAACGCCCTGCCCACCAGCGTCGCCCCGGCCCTGCCGGCGGTGGACGATGGCAGCCTGGCCAAACGTTTCGAGCCGGTGGCGCGAGTGTTTGCGCAAAACAACGCCGAAGGCGCCGACAGCACCATCATGGACCGCTACCTGGCCGCCTTGCGCAAGCTCAAGGTACGCATGAACAACATCCAGCGTTCGCAGGATGTGGGCAAAAGCAGCAAGCAGTTGATCAGCGAAACCTTGGAAGGCCAGCCAAGCGAAGTCACCACCGTACGCAATTACGTGGAGAGCAGCGTCGACACCAGCCAGGACGGCTTGTCCCGCTCACTGCAGGGGCTGTTCAGCCTGCCCATCCAGTACGCCTGGGCGGCCCTGCGTGACCCGGCCGGCCAGCAGATCGCCAAGGCCTGGGCGCAACAGATTGCCAAACCGTGGGAACAGGTCATGGCGCACCGTTACCCGATTGCCGGCGGCAGCAACAATGAAGCGTCGGTGAAAGACCTGCAACGCTTCGTCGACCCGGACAGCGGCCTGCTGCCCGCCTTCAAACGTAACGAAATCGGCAACCTGGCCGGCGGTGAGGGCCTGGGTGTGGGCGACAGCAAGGGGCCAGCGCTGGTCAACCCTGGCATGCTCAACAGCATCGACAAGGCCAGCTCGGTGGGCCAGGTGATTGCCAGCCTGTCTGACCGTGACAACGGCTTCGAGATCATGCTGGAGCCGTCGGCCAACTTCACCGACATCGTGTTCACCCTCGACGGCCAGGAGCAGCACTACCGCAACGGCCGTAGCAGCTGGAACCGCTTCGCCTGGCCGGGCACCAGCAACGCACCTGGCGCACGCCTGGACGTAGTGACCCTGAGCGGTGCGCGGGTGACCGTGTTCGACTTCCCGGGGCGCTGGGGCTTGCTGCGTATGAACGAAAGCGCCCGCGTAGACGACCTGGATGGCATTCAGCAACGCTTCAGCTGGAACACCGCCAGTGGTCGCGTGAGCCTTGTGGTGCGCAACTTTGGCGGGGTCAAGCTGACCGACCTGGGTGACGTCAAGGCGCTGAGCGCCCTGAACGACAGGGGCGGCCAATGATCGGTTGTTTCGGCAAGCTACCGTCGAGCGCGGACTTCGTCAGCCTGCATGGCGCGGCGGAGGAAGTCTGCGAGTTCGACGCCTGGTTGCAGTCATCGCTGGCGGCCATGCGCCACTGCGATGACTGGCAGGCGTTGTTCGACGCGCTGCCGGTATGTTTCTTCAACTACCGCGCACGCAACGGCAACTGGCTGCTGGGTGGCCTGCTCAGCTCGCGCGATGCCAGTCAACGGCGCTACCCGTTTTTCATCTTCCAGTTGCTCAAGGGTGAAGCAGGCACTGCACAGGTCAACCCGTACACCCTTGGCGAGCTGTTCAGCGCACAGATCAAGCCATTGCTGCACCAGGCCGTGCAAGGCGCTGGCAGCGCCAGCCTGTTCGAGCGGATCAAGGCCTTGCGCCCGCTACAGGGCCAGGACCTTGACCTGTTCCGCCGCGTGCACACCAAGTTTCTCCACGATTACAGCCTGACTGATGTCGCCCGAGCCCTACACGGTTCCTGGCCAAATTTCGACAGCGCCACCGCCCTGGCCCACCTGCAGATCAGCCGGGCCGCGCTGCATGGCGATTTTGCAGGCGGTATCGAGTTGCCGCTGCCGGCCGAACGTGGCCTTAAAAACCCTACGGCCGACCTTTGGCTGACCTGGCTCACCCGCATGAGCCGGCAACCCGACGTGCCGGCGGTAAGCCTGCTGGTCGACGATTTCATGCACCCGCGGCTGTACTGCTTCCCGTCGCGCCACGCCAACAGCGCCTACCGCCTGCTCAGTGAATGCGCCGACACACATCAGCACCTGAAGCTGCTCAGCCCGCTACCAGGCGCACCACGGCAGCACAATTACGACCGACCTCTTGAACACGTCATCGACCAGTTCGTCGATGCACTGGATGCGACGCCTGTATGAACAAGATCAAGTACTACTGCCTGCGCTACCAACCCTACCTGCTGGGTGTGGCATTCTTCCTGGCGATCTTCCTGGTCTGGGCCATCGGCCGTGCATTGGGCTTTGCCTCGCTGCACAGCTTGCTGGCGGGTATCGGTGCGTTTCTGCTGCTGTCGGCGGGCTATGTACTGTTGCTGTACCGCGGTGCTGGCCAGCACCACAACCTCGAAGGCCTGCTGCGCGACGACGCCGACCAGGCCGTACTCAGCGCCACCCCGGCCGACCGGGAAGAGGTCAGCCTGTTGCGCGAGCGCCTGCTGCAGAGCATCGAGCGCCTGCACAGCAACAAAGCGCGCGGCGCCTCGGCCAAGGACGCGCTGTATGCCCTGCCCTGGTACCTGGTGATCGGCCAGCCGGCCGCGGGCAAGAGCACGATGATTCTGCAGTCGGGCCTGAACTTCCCCTACGCCGAGCGCGAAGGCGCACGGGTCGCAGGCCTGGGGGGCACGCGCAACTGCGACTGGTTCTTCAGCTCCGAAGCGGTGCTGCTGGACACCGCCGGGCGCTACATGAACAGCCCCGAAGAAGCCGGCAAGTGGCGTGGCTTCTTGCAACTGCTGCGCCAGCACCGCCAGCGCCGCCCGCTCAACGGTTTGATCGTCAGCGTCAGCATCGCCGACATCCTGCATGGCTCGGCCGAGGACCAGGAGCGCGTGGCCAAACGCCTGCGCGAACGCATCCAGGAAAGCTGCGCACTGCTCGAAGTGCGCCTGCCCATCTATCTGGTCTTCACCAAGTGCGATCTGATCCCCGGTTTCACGCCGTTCTATCGCCAGCTGGACGACGCTGCGCGTGGTGAAGTGATGGGCAAAACCTTCTCGCACAAGGGCTACGAGCAGGCCGACTGGGGCCAGCGCTTTGGCAACGCGATGGACGAGCTGGCCAGTTACTGGCGACAGGTGGCTGGCCAACAATTGGTACACCAGGACATTCAGGTCACTCGGCAGAACAACGCGGCCTATCGCTTCCCGCTGGAGCTGGCCGCGCTCAAGCCGCGCCTGCAGCAATTCGTCGACAGCCTGTTGCGTGCCAACCCCTACCAGAATGCAGAGTTGCTGCGCGGGTTCTATTTCACCGCTGCGCTGCAAGCCGACGAGGCCCAGTGGGGCAGCCACGGCCAGCATGTGGCCGAACGCTTCGCACTCGAGCAGGTTGAAGGTTCTGGCACTGCCGGCAGCCAGCCAGCCCCCCTGTTCATCAACAGCCTGTTCCGCAAGGTCATCATTCCCGACCAGCACCTGGTGGCGCTGTACACCAGCAACCACCGCGAGCGCCGGCGCAAGGCCGGCTGGGTTGGCGCCGCCGGCCTGGCAGCGCTGGTGCTCTGCAGCCTGTGGGGCTGGTCGTACCTGAACAACCGCGCCACCCTGGCCAGCATTGCCGGCGAGCTGGCTCAGGCCAAGGCCGACGACCAGGCTGGCAGCGGCCAGTACACCGCCTGGAGAAGCCTTGACCGCTTGCGTTTCTGGGCCGCGCACTACTATCAGCAACACCACGAGCAGGGCGTGCCGCTTGGCATGCGCCTGGGCTTGTACCAGGGCCATGCGGTCGAGCCGCTGCTGCGCAGCCGCTACTTCGCCACGCTGCAGAACGTGATGCTCAAGCCCACGGCCGATAACCTGACCCGTACCCTGTACCTGTTGACCACGCTCAAGGTCTACCAACGCAACACCCGCGAGCTACAGCCGGTCAGCGGCGTCGACAGTGTCGAGGCCGAGGCGCTGCCGCATGATAACCGCGCCCAGTCGATCGCCGACTTCGGCAAAGCAACCCTGGACACCTACGTGATGCTCTCGCAGGCAATGCGCGAGAAGGCTGACCCTGCGTTCCTCAAGGCGCACCTACCGGACTACTGGTACCCAGCCATCGCCCGCCACACCGGCAAGCGCATGGCCGCAGCCGGTAGCGACGCCAGCGGCGACCAGGACTACCTGTACGCCAGCCGCCAGATCACCTTCTACAGCGACCAGATCCGTGAGCCGGACGTGCCACGCATCCTCGACAACGCCTTCCTGATGTCCAGCTCACGCAACTACATCGACAGCCTGCGGGCCCAGTCGCTGCGCTCGATCGAGACCATCACGCTGGAATCCGACACCCTGTTCGCCTTTGGCCGCGCCGACTTCCAGAGCCTGAAGAACGAAGGCCAGAACCAACTGAGCGCGATTGCCAGCAAGCTGTTGAACACCCCGAACATCGGCAAGGTGGTCATCTCTGGCCACGCCGACCAGCTCGGCGACAGCCAGGGCAACCTGCAGGTTTCGAAGCAACGGGCGCAAACCATCCGCACCTACCTGGTCGGCAAGGGCGTGCCCGCCGAGCTGGTGGTCGCGCAAGGCGAAGGCAGCCGCAAACCACTGGTCAACTGCGACATGCAACAACCGCGGGCGCAATTGATCAAGTGCCTGGAGCCCAACCGCCGGGTGGAAATCGAAGTGCGTGGGCTCAACTGAGCCACGCCGCAAGAACCGGTCGCCCGGGCCTCACAGGAGGAGGCCCGGGTGGCGGCAAGCTACCTCTGCCGGTATGCCCGGCGAGGTCAAAACCAAGGGGCGCATGAGCAACCCTTTACACGTTGTTAATGGAGAGTTTCACAATGGCATTTGACGCGTATATCCAAATCGACGGCATCCCAGGCGAAGTACTGGATGAAAAACACAAGGACTGGATCGAAGTGCTGGGCTACGAGTACGGCGCCACCCAGGCAACCTCGGCTACCGCCAGCTCCTCGGGTGGTGCGTCTTCCGAGCGTGTTGCCCTGAGCGACTTCAAGATCCGCAAGGCCGTCGACAAGGCTTCGGCCAAGCTGTTCGAGCACTGCTGCACCGGCAAGCACATCGCCAAGCTGAAGCTGAACGTGAACCGCGCCGGTGGCGACAAGGTCACCTACCTGACCATCGACATGGAAGAAGTCGTGGTGTCGTCGGTCAAGTTCATCGCCGGTGGCAACCAAGGCGGTGAAGACAAGGCGGTCAGCGACCTGCCTGTAGAAGAAATCAGCTTCAACTTTGCCCGTATCAAGACCACCTACACCCAGCAGAACCGCACCGACGGCCAGGCCGGCGGCAACATCGTCGGTGGCTGGGACCGTACCGCGAACAAAGTGTTCGCCTAAGCCATGGGCCGCTTCGGCGGCCTGTACTGCGCGGCGTGCCAGGTTTTCTGGCACGCTGTTCATCAGCCATGTCCAGAGTGTTATATGCCTGAAATCCTCAATGACCTCTCGCTGGCCACACTGGCCGCACCCATCGAAGGTGGCAGTGGCGAAGACTTGAGCTTCTCTGCCTTGTTCGACCAGATCAAGGAAGCCCGCCGGGCGGACCCTGACTACCTGACCCAGGGCGACTGGCAAACCGACTTGAAGACTGCCGACTGGGAGCAGGTAATCAACCTGTCGGCTCAAGGGTTGGCGCAGCAAAGCAAAGACTTGATGCTGGTGGCCTGGCTCAGCGAGGGCCTGGCCCAGCGTGAGCACTTCGAAGGCATCACTTTTGGCCTAGAGCTGACCGAACAGCTTCTGGATACCTTCTGGGACACCCTGTTCCCAACGCTTGAAGACGGCCTGGACGAGCGCGCGGCGCGACTGTCCTGGCTGAAGACCACGCTCACCGACATTGCCGGTGGCTTGCCCATTACCCAAGGGCAGCATTTTGGCGTGTTGCGCTATGACGAGTCACGCCACGTCGAAAACCTCGCCCTGCAGAACCCCAAGGCAATGCAGACAGCACTGAACGAAGGCAAGATCAACGCCGAGATTTTCCAGCGCTCGGTAGCGCTGAGCGACACTGATCACCTGCGTGCCAAGGCGCTGCAGATCGGCACCAGCCTGAATGCGTGCAAACGCCTGCAGGCCAGCGCCGACCGCCTGTTCGGCCACGAAGCGCCTAGCTTCGCCAGCCTTGCCGACATGCTGTCGCGCGCCAGCCAGCTGGCGGAGAAACTGCTCAAGGATCGCGGTGTCGAACTGCACCCCGCAGCGGTGGCAGTAGCAGAACCCGAGGCCATCTTTGTCTCTACTGACGCAGCAGGTGAACCGATGAACACGCCCGTCCAGGCCTCTGCGCCTGCCCCTATGCGCACGACACCACTGACCCGCGACGAGGCTTTCACCATGCTTGCGGGCATCGCCCAGTTTTTCAAGCAAAGCGAGCCGCAGAGCCCGGTACCTTACTTGATCGAACGTGCGATCAAGTGGGGCAACATGCCGTTGGAGGGCTGGCTGAGCGATGTGATCAAAGACAGCAACGTGGTGGACAACATTCGTGATGTGCTAGGCACTCGCGAACCAAGGTCCTGATACTCGTTCGGGCTGACCCGGCCTCTTCGCGCACCGACTTGCCAGGGCGCAGGCCAGTACAGCCTCGGCAAATGCTGCTAACGTGAGCGCTCCAAACTGCCAAGGACCGCTCAGATGCCGCCACGCTCACCCTCTCCCACCGGTTTCGTCCGCGTCCGTGGCGCCCGCGAGCACAACCTGAAGAACATCGATGTCGATATCCCTCGCGACGCCTTGGTGGTGTTTACCGGCGTGTCCGGTTCGGGCAAGTCATCGCTGGCCTTCTCCACGCTTTATGCCGAGGCCCAGCGCCGCTATTTCGAATCGGTAGCGCCCTATGCCCGGCGCCTGATCGACCAGGTTGGCGTGCCCGACGTGGATGCCATCGACGGCCTGCCGCCTGCAGTGGCCCTGCAACAGCAACGTGGTACGCCAAGTGCCCGCTCTTCGGTGGGCAGCGTCACCACCCTGTCCAGCTCGATCCGCATGCTCTACTCGCGCGCGGGCCACTACCCGGCCGGGCAAGCGATGCTGTACGCCGAGGACTTTTCACCGAACACACCTCAGGGCGCCTGCCCGGAGTGCCACGGCATGGGCCGGGTTTACCAAGTGACTGAAGCGACCATGGTCCCCGACCCGTCGCTGACTATCCGCGAGCGGGCGGTGGCCGCGTGGCCGATGGCCTGGCAGGGGCAGAACCAGCGCGACATCCTGGTGACGCTGGGCTATGACGTGGACATTCCCTGGCGCGACCTGCCCCAGGCGCAACGCGACTGGATCCTGTTCACCGAAGAAACGCCTACCGCGCCCGTGTATGCCGGCTTGACCCCAGCGCAGACCCGCGACGCACTCAAGCGCAAACTGGAGCCCAGCTACCAAGGCACGTTCATGGGTGCACGGCGTTACGTGCTGCATACGTTCATGCACTCGCAAAGCGCGCAGATGCGCAAGCGCGTGGCTCAGTTCATGCGCCCCAGCCCCTGCCCGCTGTGCCAGGGCAAGCGCCTGAAGCGCGACGCGCTGGGCGTGACCTTCGCCGGCCTGGACATCGCCGAGCTGTCGCACCTGCCGTTGCAGGCGCTGGCCGAAGTGTTGCGCAAGGTGGCGGCGGCAGACTACCTGACACTGCAGCAGGATGAGCTGACGCTGGAAAAGCGCCTGGCCGCCCAACGCATCGCCAACGAACTGCTGGAGCGTATCGACACATTGCTCGACCTGGGCCTTGGTTACCTGGCACTTGAGCGCAGCACCCCGACGTTGTCCTCCGGCGAGCTGCAACGCCTGCGCCTGGCCACCCAGCTGAATTCACAGTTGTTCGGCGTGATCTACGTGCTCGACGAGCCATCGGCCGGTTTGCACCCAGCCGACAGCGAAGCGCTGTTCGAAGCCTTGCAACGCCTGAAGCATGCAGGCAACTCGGTGTATGTGGTGGAGCACGACCTGGACACCATGCGCCGCGCCGACTGGCTGGTGGATGTAGGGCCGGCTGCCGGCGAGCATGGCGGTACCATTCTTTACAGCGGGCCGCCTGCGGGCCTGGCCGAGGTCGAGCAGTCATGCACCCGTGCCTACCTGTTCAGCGCCCCGCCCCAGACCAAACGCGCCCCCCGTCAGCCCTGCGACTGGCTGAAGCTTGAAGGCATCACGCGCAACAACCTCGATAACCTCAGCGCTGCCTTCCCGCTGGGCTGCTTCACCGCCGTTACCGGTGTTTCCGGTTCTGGCAAGTCCAGCCTGGTCAGCCAGGCCCTGCTGGAACTGGTAGGGGCACACCTGGGTCATGCCGAGCAACGTGGCGAGCCCGAAGAACACAGCCTGGAAGACGAACCTGATCAGGCCAGTAGCGGCCAGGTGAGTGCGGGGCTTGGCAGCATCAAGCGCCTGGTGCAGGTCGACCAGAAGCCAATCGGCCGCACACCGCGCTCCAACCTGGCCACCTATACCGGCCTGTTCGACCATGTACGCAAGCTGTTCGCCGCCACCGAGCAGGCCAAGGCGCAGGGTTTCGACGCTGGGCGTTTTTCTTTCAACGTTGCCAAGGGCCGCTGCGCCAACTGCGAGGGTGAAGGTTTCGTCAGCGTCGAGTTGCTGTTCATGCCCAGTGTCTACGCGCCCTGCCCAACCTGCCATGGCGCCCGCTACAACCCCGAAACCCTGGCGGTGAGTTGGCAAGGCATGAACATCGCGCAAGTGCTGCAGATGACCGTCGACCAAGCCCTGCAGGTATTTGCCGAACAGCCACCGGTGCGACGTTGCCTGCAAGTGCTGCAGGATATCGGCCTGGGCTACCTGCGCCTGGGCCAACCGGCCACCGAGCTGTCCGGTGGCGAGGCGCAGCGGATCAAGCTGGCTACCGAACTGCAACGCATCGCCCGCGGGGCAACGCTGTATGTGCTGGATGAGCCCACCAACGGTTTGCACCCGCAGGACATCGACCGGCTGCTGGTGCAGTTGAACCGCCTGGTCGAGGGCGGGCACAGCGTGGTAGTGGTCGAGCACGACATGCGTGTGGTGGCGCAAAGCGACTGGGTGATCGATATTGGGCCGGGAGCTGGCGATGCCGGGGGCAAGGTGGTGGTCAACGGCATCCCGCAAGTCGTGGCTGGCTGTAGCGAAAGCCGTACAGCGGCGTTTCTGGCCAAAGCCTTGTAGTGCCTGCGCATTGCCAGGCTCCGTGGATGGCGCTTAGAATGCGATCAATTCTTAATTGCACCCTTCGCCCGGAGCCTCGCGCCCGTCATGCCGCCCGCCGACCCTACCCTGAACCTGCAAGTCCAGACGCTGTACACCGAGCACCATGGCTGGCTGCAGGGCTGGCTGGGGCGAAAACTGGGCAATGCCTGCGATGCCGCCGACCTGGCTCATGACACGTTCGTGCGCCTGCTCAGCCGGCAGGGCAACAGCTTTTTCGGCAATGAACCCCGGGCCTTGCTGACCCACATCGCAAAGGGCCTGGTGGTCGACCGCTGGCGCCGCCAGGAAGTCGAGCGCGCCTACCTGGAAGCCATCGCACACTTGCCGCAACCCGAGGTGCCCTCGCCGGAAACGCGCTGGCTGATCCTCGAAACCCTGTACCGCATCGACGCCATGCTGCGCGACATGCCGGCCCGTGTACGTCAGGTGTTCCTGCTGTCGCAGCTGGACGGGCTGACCTACGCACAAATTGCAGAACAGCTGCAGGTTTCGCTGATCACCATCAAGCGCGACATGCGCACGGCTTTCCTTGCCTGCCTGAGCATCGACTGATGGTGCAGCGCATCGACCCAATGATCCTTGGCGAAGCCGCTGACTGGCTGGTGCAGCTGCAGTCGGGCAACGCCACCGAGGACGATCGCCGTGCGGTCCTAGCCTGGTGCCAACGCAGCGCCCAGCACGCCCAGGCGTGGCAGCGTGCCGAGGCCATCCTCGGTGATTTCCGCCGCCTGCCCACCCCGGTTACCGGTGAAACCCTGCGCCGCCTGAGCCGCAACGGGGCGGTAAGCCGTCGCCAGGCCCTGCAGCGCCTGGGGCTGTGGCTGCTGGCAGCACCCACGGCCTGGCTGGCCTGGCGTGAAACGCCTTGGCAGCAATGGACCGCCGATGCGCGCACCGCGGTCGGCGAGCAACGCGCATTGACACTTGCCGACGGTAGCCAGGTGCTGCTGAACACCGACACAGCCATCGATATCACCTTCGACGCCCAACAGCGCCGCATCGACCTGCTGGCGGGCGAGATTCTGCTCACCAGCGCCAAGGACCCTGCCACCCTGGCGCGGCCGCTGCTAGTGCGCACCCTGCATGGTCAGGCGACTGCGCTGGGCACACGCTTCAGCGTGCGTATCGATGGCGCGCTGACCCGGGTGGCCGTACTTGAAGGCGAAGTGGCTACACGCCCGCTGCATGCCGCAAGCCTGTTGCTCAAGGCTGGCGAGCGCAGCGCTTTCGATGCCGACCGAGTACTGCCCGCCTCAGCGCTGGAAACCGGTGACCTGGCCTGGGAGCACGGCATGCTGCTGGCGCGCGACATGCGCCTGGCCGACCTGTTGCTGGAGTTAGGTCGCTATCGCCCAGGCGTGCTGCGCTGCCACCCGGCAGTGCGCGAGCTGAAGGTATCGGGCGCCTTTCCACTGGCAGACACCGACGCCAGCTTGCGGCTGCTGGGTGACACCCTACCCGTATCAATCCAGGGTTTGACCCGTTACTGGGTGACGGTGGAGCCCCTAAGCTGACACGCCCCTACAGGGACCGCGAAAAAGTCAGTGATACCTTTACCTGCGTCGTCCGGTGATGAGTGCAGAACCTTCATTTTCTGCACCCACAGGATGCTTGCATGACGCCCCGCCAGCCGTACCGCTTGCCCTTCAAGGCACTGAGCCTTGCTATCGCCATGGCCGCCCTGGCCCCCACGGCGATGGCCGCCGACACCACCCCGCGCACCTATCACCTGGCCGCTGGCCCACTGGCCGACGTGCTGGCGCGCTTCGCCGCCAGCGCCGGAGTACCATTGTCGTTCGACCCGGCCCTGCTCAACGGCCTACAAAGCCAGGGCCTGCAGGGTAACTACAGCGTCCCGGAAGGTTTCACCCGCCTGCTGGCCGGCAGTGGCTACAGCCTGATCACCACCGACAGCGGCGGTTATACCTTGGCGCCGACGGTCGACCTGGGCAATGCCCTGGAACTGGGTGCGACCACCATCAACAGCGACCTGGCCGCCAGCAGCGACACCTGGCAAGGTGGCCAGGTAGCCCGCAGCGCGCGCCTGGGCGTGCTCGGCGACCAGGCCATCAGCGACGTGCCGTTCAGCGTTACCAGCTACACCGCCAAGACCATCGCCGACCAGCAGGCTCGCACCCTGGGTGACGTGTTGCTCAATGACGCGTCGGTGCGCCAGTCGGCGGGCTTCGGCAACTTCTCGCAAGTGTTCACCATTCGCGGTTTGCCGCTGAACACCGACGACATCAGCTACAACGGCCTTTACGGCGTACTGCCGCGGCAGATCGTGACCACCGAAGCGCTCGAGCGAGTCGAGGTGTTCAAAGGGTCCAGTGCCTTCCTCAATGGGGTCGCACCGCAAGGCAGCGGCATTGGGGGTGCAATCAACCTGGTGCCCAAGCGCGCCGAAGATACCCCCACACGGCACGTTACCCTCGACTATGCCACTGGCGACAACATTGGCGGCCATCTCGACCTGGGCACGCGGTTTGGTGAGGACAATCGTTTCGGCGCCCGCATCAACCTGGCCCAGCATGACGGCGGCACTGGCGTGGACGACGAAGCCCAGCATTCCACCCTGGTTGCCGTGGCCCTTGATTACCGTGGCGAGCGGCTGCGCTTGTCCACCGATCTGGGCTACCAGAAGGAACGCATCAACCAAGGCCGCGCGGTGATCTACCCCACCGGCAGCAAGGTGCCCCACGCGCCTTCAGCGCGTGACAACTATTCGCAAGCCTGGAGCTGGTCGCAGCTGGAAGACACCTACGGCATGCTCAACGCCGAGTACGACCTGAACGACAACTGGATGCTGTATGCCGGCGCCGGCGCCAAGCACACGCGTGAGAACGGCGAATACTCCTCGCTGTACGTCAGCGACGCGAACGGCACCGCGCGCGGAGGTTTTCTGTATTCGCCCCACGACGAGGACAACAAAAGCGCCGTCGCCGGGCTCAATGGCCGCTTTGCCACCGGCCCGGTCAGCCACCGGGTCAATTTCGGCCTGTCAGGCATGTGGGGTGAACAGCGTTCGGCCTACGAGGCACTGGCTGCCAGCAAGCGTTATGACAGCAACCTGTACAACCCGGTGAAAGTGCCGCGCCCCACCGACACCTACTTTGGCAGCGACCTGCACGACCCGCGCATCGTCGGCAAAAACCGCAACAAGAGCGTCGCATTGTCCGACACCCTGGGTTTTCTTGATGACCGCGTCCTGTTGACCGTGGGTGTGCGCCGGCAATCGATCAGCGTCGACAGCTGGGCGACCGCCACGGGGGGGCGCAACACGCCGTACGACGAGTCGATCACCACACCGGTGTATGGCTTGGTGATCAAGCCTTGGGAGCATGTGTCGTTCTATGCCAACCGCATCGAGGGCTTGGCCCAGGGCCCGACGGCACCGTCGAGTGTCAGCAATGCCAACGAGGTGTTCCCGCCCAAGCGCAGCAAGCAGGTCGAGGCTGGGGTGAAACTGGACTGGAACAGTTTTGGCGCCACCTTGGGCGTGTACCGCATCGAACAGCCCAACAGCGTCACCTACCGCGCTCCGGGCGCTGCGCTGGACACATTCAGCATGGACGGCGAGCAGGTCAACAAAGGCGTGGAACTGAACCTGTTTGGTGAGCCCGTCGACGGCTTGCGCCTGCTGACAGGCGCGGTATTCATGCACACCGAGCAGAAGCACACGGCCTATGGCAGCAACGACGGCAACCGCGCCGCTGGCGTGCCACGCTTCCAGTACAACCTGGGTGCCGACTGGGACGTGCCTGGCATTCAAGGCGCCGCGCTCAGTGCCCGCTTGCTGCGCACGGGTGGCCAGTATGTGAATGCGGCCAACAGCCTGAGCATTCCGGCCTGGACCCGAGTGGACCTGGGCGCACGCTACCGTTTCAAGGTCGATGACAAGCAAGTGACATTGCGCGCCAACGTGGAGAACGTGGCGAACAAGGCGTACTGGGCTTCGGCGTCGACTTCCAACAACTACTTGACCCAAGGTACGCCGAGAGTGCTGCGATTGTCGGCCAGTGTAGACTTCTGAGCCATTCGCGGCACAGGGCTGTTCCTACAGCGACGGCATCGCCTGCAAATGCGAGGCAGTGCGTGTAGGAGCAGCCTTGTGCTGCGAAAGGGCCGGAAGATGTCGTGGCCACTGCCCTACATCCACCAGGCCAACACCACCGGCAACCAGGCAAACGACAGCACTGTCGAGCACATCACCAGGTTTGCCACCTGCTCCGGCTCACGGTTGGCCCGTACCGCCATCAGGTAGTTGAACACGGCTACCGGCATCGCCGACTGCACCACCAGCACTGCACGCTCCAGGCTCTCCATACCCAGCGCTGCGCCCACCGCCCAGCCCACCCCGGCCCCCAGGCCAATGCGCAAACCACCCAGCAGCATGCCACTGCCAACATGGCGCAGGCGAATGCTGGCCAGCGATACCCCGAGGGTCAGCAGCATCAGCGGAATGGTCATGCCACCCAGCAAGTCCGCGGTATTGGCCAGCCAGCGCGGCAGCTCGAAGTCCAGAAATATGATCGGCATGGCACCGGCCAGGCTGATCACGATGGGGTTGCGCAGCAAAGCCTTGAGCGAAGCGGCAGTGCCGGAAATGGCCATACCAATGGTGAACTGCACGATCGAGAGGGTGAGAAAGAACGCCACGGCCAGGGCCAGGCCATGTTCACCAAAGGCGTACAGGCTGATCGGCAGCCCCATGTTGCCGGTGTTGGGGAACATGAACGCCGGCAGCAGTACCCGCCAGTGCATCCCCGAAACGCGGCACACCAGCAAAGCGGCCATGGCCATGCCCAGGGTGCACAGCAGACAGGCCATGGCCATGCTGGTGAAGGCGGCGGGGTCCAGCTCGGTGCGGCTGAGGGTGGACAGTACCAATGACGGTGTGCCAACGGTCATCACCACCCGAGCGATGAACTCGGTGGGGTAGTCCAGGCCCTTGCGGGCCCAGATATAGCCGATGCCGGCGACGATGAATACCGGGGCCAGGACTGCAAACAACGACGCGAACATGGGGGCCTTCCTTGGTGTGGGTTCAGCATTATGCAGCAGTCTGCAAGATTGCCCAGATAACCTCACCCCTGTCGGAGCAGCCCTCAAGATTGTCTGTAAAAGACACTTTCATGTCGCCCACAGACTGCGGCGTCTCGTCGCATACCGTTGCCCCTTGGGCAAAAGCTTCCAAGCCCGTAGAATCCCGCTTCCTTTTCGCCCGTCGCCTTGAACGGTGGCAACCAGCAGCAAAGACAGAGTCAGCGCCTGAACACATGAACGCACATGTGAAATAGGCTCAACCCTCCCCGCCCGGCCCCTTCCCAAAAGGCCCAGCGGTTGAGTCTTGCCCAGGTCGCATCCGTGTCGCCACTCGCCCCTTGTTGGGCCGAGCCGGTGTGCGCGTCCGAGAAGGCGCTCATTCCGCTCATCCAACTAGAGGTACGTATGTCTCCGCGTTTGCTGGCCATGGCGCTGGCGCCCCTGCTCGGGCTGTTCATCATCGCCCTGGGCAACGGCTTCATGTCTTCCCTGACCACCCTGCGCCTGGGCGCTGCCGGTGAGTCCGCCACCACCATTGGTATCGTCTCGTCGACTTACTTCATCGGCCTGACCCTTGGTGCCATCTTCAACGACCGGCTGATCCTGCGCATCGGCCACATCCGCGCCTATACCAGCTTCGCCTCGCTGATCGCCGTGACCATCCTGCTGCAGGGCCTGTTCTATGACGTCACCTGGTGGTCTGTGCTGCGCCTGATCAATGGCTGGGCGGCCGTCGGCGTGTTCCTGGTGATCGAAAGCTGGCTGCTGCTGGCCGGTGACGCGAAAATCCGTGGTCGCTTGCTGGCGCTGTACATGATCGCCTTCTATGGTGCCGGGGTAATCGCCCAGGCCGGCCTTGGCGAAATTACCCAGTTGGGCGAAACCGCACCCTTCATGCTGGCTGGCGTGCTGGCCGCCCTGTCGGTGCTGCCAATCGTGATCCTGCCGCGGGTGTCGCCGCTGTTGGACCAGGTCGAACCCCTCAAGCCCCGCCAATTGCTGGGTGTGGCGCCGTCGGGCCTGGTCGGTTGCTTCGGCTCGGGCGTGGCCATTGCCGGCATTTATGCGCTGCTGCCGCTGTACCTGCAACGCATCGGCCTGGAGGTAGGGGAAGTTGGCAACATGATGGCCTGGGTGATCCTGGGTGCCATGCTGCTGCAATACCCGGTCGGGCGCTGGTCCGACCGCAAGGACCGCCAAGATGTGCTGATTGCCCTGGCTGCGCTGTGCGTGGTGCTGTCGCTGATCACGGTGTTCCTGCCGTCGGACTCGTTCCTGCTGCCGGCCATGCTGTTCCTGCTCGGTGGCGGCGTGTTCACCCTGTACCCGGTGGCGGTCAGCCACGCGGCCGACCGCGCGCCTTCCGATGCGCTGGTACCGATGATTCAGGGCCTGCTGCTGATCAACTCGCTGGGTTCGGCCATGGCGCCGGTGGCCATTTCGCCGATGATGAGCGAATTTGGCGAGGCCGGGCTGTTCTGGGCCTTTGCCGTGGTCAACCTGGCCATGGTGTGCTTCTTCATGTGGCGCCGTGGCAAGCGCCCGGCCGCGGAGCACCCAGCCCCGTTCACCGCTTCGACGACCTTCTCGCCAACCGGCGCCGAGCTGAGGGTGACCGAAGACCTGATGCATGCGGCCCAGGAGCATCCGCCGCTGGAGCCAGTGGAGCCCGTGCAGGCTGCCCGTAGCGAAACGCACTGAGCCTCGGGGCCGCACAGCGGCCCCTCCCCTGCGACCACTCGTCGCCCAGAAGGCACCCCTCCTCACACCCCCAGCCAAACGAATGACAGATCATCCGCAAAGGAGACGTCCCATGATCCGCATTCGCCCGCTCTCCCTGTGCCTGGCGCTGGCCCTGACCAGCCTCGCCGGCACTACGTTCGCCGCCACCGATACCCATACCGACAGCCGCCCGCAAACCGACCAGTCTGGCGGCAAGACCGCCGGTGATGACAGCAGCGTCAACAGCCCCGGCAGTGGCAAAAGCAACGACAGCAGCGACACCGGCAGCAATACCGATGCCGCCGACGGCGCCAGCGGCGGTTCCAACAGCACTGGCGAAGCCACGGGCTCCGGCGCCGGGTATAGCGGTGGCACCGCCGAGGACCAGGACAGCCACTGACGCGGGCCTGGGCTACACTGCGCTCCAACGCCCTGCCAAGGAGTTGCCATGAACCTCAAACCCTGGCTGCTCGCCGCCCTGATGCCTTGCGCGGCCTTGGCTAACAGCAGCAACCAAGGCGCACTGTCGATCAGCTCCTCGTCGTTCACCGATGGTGGCGTGATTGCGTTGCAGCAGGTCGGCCTGGACCCGGCCTGCGGTGCCGGCGAGGAGCGCACCCCGCAACTGAGCTGGGACAACCTGCCCGAAGGCACCCAATCGCTGGCCCTGATCATGTTCGACCCAGACGGCGGCAAGGGTGTCGGCGTAGTGCACTGGGTTGCCTACAACATCGACCCCGAACAGGATGGGCTCAAGGAAGGTATGGCCGGGCTGAGCGGGCAGTACCTGACCGTGGGCCGAAACTCGAGGGGCACCCGCAGCTACCGTGGCCCCTGCCCACCCGCCGGCGACAACCCGCACCACTATGCATTGACCCTGATCGCCACCGACCTGCCGTTAGGTACATTGCCCGAAGACCTGGACCGCAACGGCCTGCTGGAGCTGCTGCAAGGCCACGCACTGGGGGCGCAGAGCCTGGTCGGGCGCTACGGCCATTGAACCATTCAGTACAAAAATAAATGATCAGCTCCATAGCATTTATCCATTGAATGGCCCGCACCAACTGAAGTAAGCTCGGGGTCATTCACTGGAGAGCAACATGCCGAAACACACCCGCAACCACGCCAACCACACCGGTCGCAGCCTGCGCCCTGTGCTGGCCGTTGCCGGCTGCGTGGCACCTGCCAGCTATTACTTTGGGTATTGGTTTAGCCACTAGGCGCCGATACCCACACGGCGCCCACCTTCGAGGGGCCGCCGAACATGAGAATACTCAAACCCCCGGTCGGCTCCC